>Ga0247843_1000066_pt1 | contig 218555 bp, 210 predicted proteins | sample LaCruzMarch2017__FD_192420 | JGI IMG/M metagenome (GOLD analysis project Ga0247843, IMG submission 192420) | Freshwater microbial communities from meromictic Lake La Cruz, Castile-La Mancha, Spain - LaCruzMarch2017_8m | ecosystem: Environmental > Aquatic > Freshwater > Lake | place: Spain...
TCCCCTCAGCTCTGTCCATAAGCTCCACCAATCCTTCTTTGATTGCTGAAGCTTACAGGGTTAGGGGGGTGACATTATCGCTGGAGAATTAAAGGGAGACAAAATCGCTGGAGAATCACAAAAATTAAAGCTTTTCGAGCCGCGGGCCGAAAGAAGCTGATGGGGCTGAGTAACGCGATTCTAATTTCGCTGCTTCTTGGCAGAGCCACCTCTGGCGCATCGCCCTTGGAAGATCCGGTCTGCAACCTCGTAAAACCTCAGCGCAGCCATGAACAGAATTTAGCCGCCGAGCTTCGACTTCGCGCCGACCCCTTTCTGAACAGGCCAGAAGCAAAGGAGTTGGAATCGCTTTTTCGCCGCCACCTCTCCTGCCTGAACAGAAGCTCCGAGCGGCTGGAAGCGATATGCGCAGAGATCTCGTCAAGGGAAGGAACGCCAGCTAATGGCACTCCGCCTTTTCAGGAATCCAACCTTGGTCTCGGCTCTGAGACGCGGCGCTGCTACTACCTGCAAGAGGTTTTGGAAATGGAGCAAGGCGCGTTGGTGCTTGATGAACGAATCATACAATCTCTGCAACGTGTGGGGGAATCTTATCGAAGTTGCGTGAATCCCCTAGCTGAACAGCTCGAAACCTGGACCAAGAAGCAGCCCAAGCGCGTTGCTTCTGAGTTGAAAAAATCGGTCGAGAGCGTAAAACAGTTTCCGAACACGGTGCAGCCAATTGGCGCGCTAAACAAGGAAATCGAACGCAGAAAGGCAGATGCCGGTGCGCTAAACCTCAAAGTAGCGAAGGCAAGGCTGAACTATGTTGAGTGCCAGCAAAGAAACCGACCGATCCCAGCTATACGGCGAGTTCGTTGAAGTCTTCCTACCCTGATGTTCAAAGAGCTTTTATCGAGTTCGACAGAATCTTCTCGCCATTGATCTTCCACGCGTAGCGGCCGAAAATGTGACTCACGTCTCACCGCTAGATTTTGCATGCCCAGGTGTCTTCCATGAGTTGGCCTAGTTCTTCGAGAGCGGAGGTAACTGCAATATTGTCGGACGACATTTCTAAGCGTACTTGTTTAGACCGGCTGAATATTCTTTCCCAGTCCTGACGTTTTTTTCCTGCTTGGCAGGAGAAGAAATTTACATTTTTGAGATTTTTTGTGCGGAAGGTGCTGATGTCTCGCGGTGAAACAGTCTTTTCGCCGATTGCTTCTACCAAATCGCCGTCATTGCCATGACCAAGGATCACGATGCGTTCTACATTTTCTTTAGAAGCGAGCTTTTCAATGTTTTCTTTCGAAAGCACATAGATGCATCCTCGGCGGTGAGAGCCAGCAGCTGCCGCAATCCAGTTGCCAACTAGAAATCCAATATGTTGTTTAAAGACATCTAAGCCACCCTGATTCCCAATAAGTAGAGCAAGCTCTGGGCGGCGGCTGCCATCTTCACCCTTCAAATACCCGCACATGTGCGAGGTTGGATGCCATTCGCCGGTCAGTTGCCCGTTCTTCATCGAAGAATTTCTTAAGCTATGATCGGAGAGGTCTAGCGTTACATTTTTTGTTGGCGGAATGTCGCACGCATTTCCGGCCACGAAGCCGTCGTCTGTTGAATCGGCGGGCTTTTCCTTGACTGGACTCGGAATGGCGGTGTTGGTCACCTTGGTCGGCGTAGTAGTTACGACAGCGGCTGTTCCGGAACTCCCAGACTTTTCTTTAGCGCAAGAGGCAATGACGAGACTGCAGAAAAGGATAAAAATGGCTGGGCGCGGGACGAGATGGATGGTTTTCAATTGAAGATCCTTTTGCGGATTTGGCATTGACTGGGTCCTCAATAGCTGTGCAATGTGCGCGCCATGCTCTATCGGGATCTAGGCGATAAGGATGGGAGGGGAAGATCGAAGAAGCGTCTATTTTCTTTACACTCTGAGCAGCTCTTGCCAATGGGCAAGAGGAGATCCATCTAGGGGGATGCCGGAACTGCTACCCCCCCCTCGGCCCAATTTAAAAAACCCGCCGAGTACGGCAGGTTTTTTAAATTGGCGGAGAAGGCGAGATTGCTGCGGGCTTCGCCCTTGCCCTCCGCTTTGCTACGGGCTCGGCTTTGCCTCGCTCGAAAATAGCATCATGCTATTTTCGTCGAACTCGTCGCGGCTTCGCCGCCTCGTTCTCTTGCTACTCACCCCTCGGCCCAATTTAAAAAACCCGCCGAGTACGGCAGGTTTTTTAAATTGGCGGAGAAGGCGAGATTCGAACTCGCGTGCGGTGTTACCCGCAACTCGCTTTCCAAGCGAGCGCCTTCGGCCACTCGGCCACCTCTCCGTCTTACGAAACTTCACTTCAGAGATGAGGTCCAACTGATCGCTCTTCGACCAATTAGTCCACCTCTCCGTCTTACGAAACTTCACTTCAGAGATGAGGTCCAACTGATCGCTCTTCGACCAATTAGTCCACCTCTCCGTCGTAGAAAACAAAACACCGATACCCGAGAAAGTATCGGCATTTAGCTAGTAACACAAGCGCAGGAAAGCTTCCAAGCGCTGGTTTTCGACGAGGCTCGTCAATCCATTAAAGATTGCAACGATCAGCACTGAAAACTAGGCTTCCCCGGCAGAGTCCAAAGTTGCCTGGGTTCACGCAGTTGGCACCGCAGATCCCGTCTTGCCGGTGGTTGTGAAGGCGCCTTGCCAGCTCGCCGGACTCGAGCACCGTACCTTTGCGGGCATTGCAAGAATAGAAGGTGACGACCTCTTCCATCCTCGCCAATTTGAGGTCTTCGAGGGCTTTCTGGAAATAACGGATGGAGTGGTCGAGGTAGTCGATTCCGCCGTTGATCAGGAGCGCGAGCCCGATAGAGGCGCCTACCGACATCGACGAAGCCCCTCCGCCCATCACCGCGATCGTGGCCTTTATGGCGAGCACGACCATGTCGAGCTTGTCGAGGCGTTTGGAGATAAGCAGCTTGTCTACGAGATCGAGGCCCAGCGACTTTAAGCCGTGAAGATGGAGAATCTGGGTGATTGCCTCTGTAATGAGGGTTTTGGCACCAACTTCGCCAAGGCCTTCGTGCGCTTCTCCCTTGGGCACTTCGAACTCGGGCGCTCTGCCATTGGGAGAGTCGAGAAGCGCGAGCAGCTTTTGGTCGCGCTCGGCCTGGTCGCGCATTCCCTTCGCCAATCCGCCGAACACATCGACGATGAGCTTGTGGGCATTTACGCCTTCGAAGCCAGCGGAAAGGGCGAGACCAACGAAGGCGAGAGAGGCTTGAGAGCCCTCTACACCGCAGCCGGTGGCTTCTTTCTCAAGAATGCCGAGGCCGAATTCGTTGAGTTCCTTGAGCGAGTCCTGGTAGGCGAGAAAAGCCAGCTCGATATCCCGTCGATCTTTGAAGGCGAGACGGTTGCCCCACTGGAGATGAAAAAAATGCGCCTTATGCAGGATCTGCCTGCGAGCCCGGTAGAGGCGATCTTTGTCATTTCCGGCGCTCGCAAGAAGGTCCTTATTTTCGGCGTCGATTTTTTCCGATTCTTTTCCGTAGTCGCAAAGAGAAGCAGACGCTTTCTGGATGCTGACGAAAAAAGCCTGGCAGCGTTCCTGGGTGTCTTTCACCACTTTGCCGGGCAACTTGTCGAAGTTTTCGCACCTTTTCTCGGCCAGCTTTTCGAGCTTTACCCTGCTTTCGCAGGTGCCTGCCATTTCATTTCCCGCGCTGGCGGAAATGGAAACCAAAAAGAGGAGGGTGGGAAAAAGGCACTTAAGAAACTGCATTGCGTTTTGCATAGCTACTTTTCGGCTAACACAATGGAAGATTAAAGCTTTTCTTGCTAAATGCGCTACCAGGTATCAGCGCTTCCTGGCCACGCTATACATCATATTGGCGGAGCTACCGCCCATAAATCCCAGCGCGGATAAGCGCCGGTCGAGCCGTTTCAGGGCTTCGACGGTGAAGAAATAGCGGAGAAAGCCACTTTTGGTGAGGAAGTGTGAGTTAAAAACCTCGATCCGGAGTACCTCGAAGCCACCCGCCTCGAGCAAGGCGCGAAGCTCATCGGGCGTATACAAAAAGAGATGCTTACTGGGATCGAATTGCACGGCTTCGAACTCTTTCCGGTTCCCGCGCTCCACATCTTTGAAGGTGGGGAGATCATTGCCACCGTAAGTTCCGTTCGGCGTTGTGACGACGAAAATCCCGCCCTTGCGCAGGTTCGCCGCAGCCGAGGCAATCAAATTCTCCGGCCAGGCTACGTGTTCGATCACTTCGCCCATCAGAATGCCGTCGAGAGGCCGGGAATGCCGATACTCCATCAGGTTACCCTGCACGAAGTCTATAGTTCCCGCCGTCTGTTTCTTTTTCGCGTAGCGCAGAAAATCGTCGAGAAGATCCACACCCGTAACTTTGTAGCCGCTTTCGGCAAGCATCAGCGCGAAGTTTCCGGCGGCGCAGGCAACATCGGCCACTTCAGCAGGAGGCGGAAGGAAGTCGCGAAACGCGCACAGCACTTGGTGCATCCGCAAATGGTAAGAGAATGGGCCGGGCTTGCGGGGGCGCGGATGAAAAAACTGGCGAACGTCGTCGCCGTATCCATACTGGCGCTGGAATTCATTTTCGCATTCGTTGATCGAAGGAAGCCGCATGCCCTAGCAAGCTAGCACGGCCGGGGGCGACTCCGAAGCGGGAACGTACTGACATTTCGCGCCAGCTCCGGTAATTTAAAGGCAGATGCGCGTATGGGATTTCCTTTTTGTGCTGCTGGTGCTCGCACCCATGATTACAGGTGGAGTCTGGCTTCACAGCCCCGATTTTCGCCTTGAATATACGCAGCCGGGAGCTGCCGCTCTGATTCTGGCCGCGGCGTTTTGGTGGATGGCGAAAAAGGGAAGGAATCCTCGCACCGAAAGCGTTGTGGCGCGCCATGGCCTCGCGCTCTGGGAATTCTGGACTCGAAACCTGGAAGCCGCGCCATTGCGCACGTTGGGCTTTTCCTGGTTTATCGTATCCCTAAGTTGGTTTTTCACTTCTCTCCTGCGCCACCGGGCCTTCGGCAGCGGCCTCGCCGACCTCGGGATCTTCACTAACGCCATCTGGAACGTGCACAGCATTGGCTTTCCGTATTCTTCGATAAAAGACGGCCTTTCCCTGCTCGCCGATCACCAGAACTACCTCGTGTACCCCTTTGGCTGGATTTTCTTTCTCTGGCCGTCCCCAGTCTTCCTGCTTCTGCTCCAGGCGTTCGGTTTGTCGTCGGGGGCGATCGCTGTCTACCTCCTCTGCCGACAACGGGTAGGCAGAAATAGTGCCCTCGCTGCCTGGCTACCACTTGCTTTCTGGATGTGCGGGCCGCTACGCGCGGCGAATCGCTTCGATTTTCATCCGGAAGTGATGATGCTTCCACTTTTTCTGTTTTCCGCCTGGCTGCTGCAGGAAAAAGGAACGCCAAGGCGATTCGCGGGAGGGCTCCTATTCCTGCTGGCGCTCGCCTCGAAGGAAAGCGCGGGACCGGTGGCCTGCGGGCTCGGGCTGGCCTGGATCTGCGGCGCGGGCCCTGAAGCCACACGCAAGTTCACGCGTGCGCTAGGAGTAGGCGTCGTTATGCTCGGAATCGCGGTATTCGCCATAAACTCGAAGCTCGTTCCGCAGTACTTTGGAAAAGAATACGCCTACGGAGAGCTCTACGCGCCCTTTGGCGCCTCCTTGCTCTCGCTCGCACTCGCCCCTTTTCTCCAGCCGTTTGAGTTCTTCGGCAGAATATTCTCGTTGTCGCGCCTAAAATTTTTCTTCGGAACGATCACTGCCTTCGCAGCACTCCCGCTCCTTGCGCCGGCCGCGATGCTCGCAGCCCTGCCAGGCTTCCTGATGCTTTTCCTGACCAAAGGCGATCACCGCATCTCTCTTGGCTTCCACTATTCCATTGAACCACTGGTAGGCCTGCTGTTCGCGCTTCCGGCGGCGCTTGATTCCTCGTTCACCAGAAAGTATGCAGCGTGGATCCTGCCCGCCGTGATGCTAGGTTCTGTTTTCTCCTTCGGCCGCAGCGAAGCTTATTTCTGGCGCGTATACCAGCCCACCGCGCACCAGGCTTGGGTTCGCGACGAAGTGCTGCCAAAAATCAAGCCGGAAAAAATGGTGAGCGCGAGCTACGCTTTCGTGCCGCACCTCTCGACCCGCCAGTGGATTCACCAGCTTCCGATCCTGGTGAACGAATTCCAGATCACGCTCGACTGCGTTGCATGGGACCGCTCCGTGAACAATACTCCGATGAGTCGCGAAGACGAGAGCAACCTAGCCATCATGCTCAAGCTCCACGACTACAAGCGCGAGTATTCCTGCGGCAGCTTCGCTCTTTACCAGAAACCGGGCACCACGGAGTGTCTGGTTGAAAAACCCATATGCACGGAGACTCCATGAGCCGAATTCCCGCATGGATCAGACTCAATCCCGTGCTGCCCTGGGGAGTGCTATTCCTGCTGCTAAGCCTCACGGTTACGCAGTTTGGCGGGCTCAATGCGCTCGCGCGCACCGCCGGCCTGCGCGCGATTACGGAAGGTCACACGCTCACCATCGACAATTACAAAGACTGGACCATCGACTGGTCCCTCTCCCCTAGCGGGCACTACTATCCTAATAAAGCGCCGGGCCCTGTGCTGCTGGGGCTGCCGGCTTTCGCATTAACGGAACTGATCGCGCTCCCGCTCGGGCAGAAACATCTGGACGAGAAAGGCCGCGCGCCACAGCCGGGATACGCGCAGCATATTTTCCTGATGCTGTACCTGCAGCTGCTGCCCTTTTTTATTCTGGTGTTGTGGATCGCGCACAGGATGAAACAGTCGGGATTGCCGCCCGAAGCCGTGCATTTTTTCGCGCTCGCCGCGCTCTTTGGAAACACCGCTGCGCTCTACATGAATTCCAACTTCGGTCACGGCCTGGCCGCGCTGCTTCTCCTGGGCGCTTTTTTTTCCTGGAATGAGCGCCGCTATATTTTCACCGGCCTTTTCCTATCGTGGAGCCTGCTCTCCGACTACGGAGTGGCGTTCTCACTTCCTTTCTTTCTTCTCGCCACCATTCTCCGGGAGAAAGATTTTCGCTCGCAGCTGCGCATCGCACTGGGAGCCGCTCCCGGCGCGATCGCCTGGATCTGGTACCACACGGTGGCCTTTGGCAGTCCGTTCGCCACCGCCAATCAGTTCATCAACCCGGAGCAGATCGTGCAGATCCAGAAGTCTGGCAACGCCTTCTGGGACTCCTTTTCCCTGCTTCCGTCTCCCACCATTCTTTTCGAGCTCCTCTTCGGAACTTCCCGCGGGCTTTTGTTCACACAGCCCTGGATCTTCGCAGTTTTCGTGCTTCCCTTCCTGAAAACACCGAGCCTACCAAAGGGCGCCTCGCTGCTCGTGACCGGTTCGCTCGCGGGTTTGTTATGGATGAACGCCGGATTTGGTGGCTGGCATGGTGGCTGGTGTCTGGGGCCACGATATTTGGCGGCGGTGTTGCCTATGGGTGCGCTCGCGGTCGCGTTCGGCTGGGAGAGGTTTCCTCGAGGAATCCGCTTCTCGCTCTGGGCACTGCTTGCGGTATCCCTGCTTTTCCGTGTGCTTGTTTTTCCCTTTTCCAGCCTGGCTCCGACGCAGAATTTGTGGCTTTATCATCTCGGTCTAGCGATGGGCGAACACCGCGGAACTACCACGTTGCGCTTCGCGCTGGCTTTCCTGTTCATTGGCGCAACCGGGTACTGGCTGTACCGGCGCCAGGTTTCAAGGGCAGTGAGCTGAAGCCAGCTCCATCAACTTCAGCCGAAGCGTGAAGTACGGGTTTGGTGTTCTGGGAGTTGCATTGCTCTATCGGCTGCACGCCTGGGGCATTTTCAGCCATTTCCTGTTCAAAATACCGTCCTGATTTAAATATTTTTTATTTTCAACGCAGTCAGTCCTCGGCGCCGAGGACCGACTGCGTCATTTTGACCATTTAAGTCCACTAGGAATCTTTAAATTCCTCAGCCAATCCTTGCTGCCCCCTCAGCCTGTGCGATAAACCTTCTCGTTGGTGGCTCGGCTCCATGCAGGCTGTCGGGGCTAACCCCGCCAGGACCGGAAGGTAGCAACGGTAACCCGTAGGCGGTTGTGACATGGCACCGCCGGGCCGCCACTTTTTTTCGTTTCGCCAAGCGCGAACAAACTGAACCGAAACGTATGTCGTATCTTGTACTTGCCCGCAAATACCGACCCCGCCAGTTCACCGAGCTCGTGGGCCAGCAACACGTGGCGACCACGCTGCTCAATGCGTTCAAGCAGAACAAGCTTGGCCAGGCCTATTTGCTCACGGGCACGCGCGGTGTCGGCAAAACTTCCGTGGCCCGCATCTTCGCTAAAGCGCTCCGCTGCGAAGATCCTGACTCCCAGCCGGGTGGCAAGAATCCCGGCGTTAGCTGTGAGAAATGCCAGAGCTGCCAGGAGATCAACGCTGGCACTTCGATGGATGTTCTCGAGATCGACGGAGCCTCGAACAACGGTGTCGACAATATCCGTGAGATCCGCGAGCAGGTGAAGTTCATGCCTTCACGTGGCCGCGTGAAAGTATACATCGTCGACGAAGTGCACATGCTCTCGGCCTCGGCCTTCAATGCGTTGCTGAAAACGCTCGAGGAGCCGCCCGCGCACGTAACGTTCATTCTCGCGACCACCGAAAGCCAGAAGATCCCGCCAACGATTCTGTCGCGCTGCCAGCGCTTCGATTTCCGCCGGGTGCCCCTCCCCCTCATCGCCGAGCACTTGCAGCGCCTCGCGCAGCTCGAAGGCATCAAAGCTGACGCTGGCGCCGTTCGCCTGATCGCCCGCAAAGCTGACGGATCCATGCGCGACGGCCTCTCTGCGCTCGACCAGTGCCTCGCGCTCGGCGGCAAAGAGCTTACTGTACAGGGCGTTAGCGAGAGCCTTGGGATCGTGAGCAGCGATTTTCTTCTCAAAGTTCTTGGCCACTCGCTCAAGCGCGAGATCGTGCCGGCGGCGGAGCTGATCCAGAAAGCGTTCTTGGGTGGCGTCGAGATGAAGCAGATCGCACTCGGTCTCGCGGAAACTCTTCGCAACGCGCTCTTCGTAAAGTACCGAGCCGATTCCACCGTAACCGAAGTGGGAGCCGATGAGCTTGCCGCTTACGAAGAGTTGGTAAGCCCGCTTTCCGCGGAAACGATTCAGGCCGCTTACCGGTCGATCACCGTTTCACTCGAAGAAGTGCTCCGCTCGCCGCTTCCACGCGCGAGCCTTGAGATGGCACTCGCCCGACTCGCCGGGATCGGCCACCTCAAGTCCCTCGAAGATCTGCTTGGACAGCTGGAAAACGGCGCGCCCGCGTCAACTCCTGCCCCTGCGCAGCGAACTCCCGCTCCCCCATTGGGAACGTCACAGGCTTCCTACACTTCCAGCCCGCCGCCCGCGTCGGTAACGCCAGCTAAGGTGACGCTTCCCGTTTACCAGATCCCCAATTCTGACCCAGTGGTGAACCCGGAAAAAAAAAGCCCAGCTTCAGCAGCGAACGGCGCTGACATAGCCACACACGAGGGTCTCGGCGGCTTTATCCGTTACGTGTTGCAGCAGAAGGCCAGCCTGGGAGCGATCCTGGAGCACGCCATTCCCGTAAGCTCCGCAGCTCAGTGGAAATCCGACAACGAAATCAAGATCGGCTTTCGTAAAAGCCACGCCTTTTATCAGCTGCAGGCTCAACACAAGGCGAACTTCGAGCAGCTGGAAAAAATGCTGCAGGCCCTTCTCCAGCGCAGCGTGAAGCTCACGATCGAAACGATCTCTGGCGCGGCTAACCCCCAAACCGCATCCATCTCCATTGTGGAGAAGGAAAAAATAGAGACGGCTCAGACGGTAGCCGACACGCGCAAGAAATTCCTCGAGCACGAGATCGTGCGCGACACGAAAGAAATCTTTGGTGCCGAGCTTTCCAGTTTTGATATAGATAAGTCGAAGACTTAGAGCGACGGAGGTTCTCATGAAACGTGGTGGTGGTTTTCCCGGAATGGGCGGCAACATGCAGCAGCTGATGCAGCAGGCCAAGCAAATGCAGGAAAAGATGGCGCAGATTCAGAATGAGCTCGCCACCAAAACCGTAGAGGCCTCCGCCGGAGGTGGCGCCGTGAAAGCGGTAGTAAACGGTAAGAACGAGCTTCTCACTCTCACGATCGCGCCCGAAGCCCTAGAGGGTGCCGACGCCGAGATGCTTTCCGACATGGTGAAAGGCGCTGTGAACGAAGCCATGAAAAAGGCCAAAGAACTCCAGGACCAGATGATGGGCGGAGCCATGGGCGGCATGGGCCTCCCTCCCGGCTTGTTTTAAAGGACACTCCGCATGGCCTTCCAGCCCTCCGCCGCTGACGCGCTTTCCACCCTCGTGCACGAGCTTTCCAAGCTTCCCGGCATAGGGGAGAAGAGCGCCACGCGCCTCGCCTTTCACCTTCTCAACGCCGACGCCGACCGCGTGAAGCGTCTCACGGACGCTTTGCTGCGCGCGAAGGAGAGGATCCGTCTCTGCGGTACCTGCTTCACCTATACCGAAGACGAACGGTGCGAGATCTGCTCTAACCCGCTTCGGTCGCAAGATTCGATCTGCGTGGTGGAGCGCCCTTCTGACGTGCGCGCTATTGAGGCGAGCGGCAAGTTCAAAGGCACTTATCACGTGCTTCACGGCACGCTCTCTCCCGTGGAAGGCATCGGCCCCGAGCAGATCCGCCTGCAGGAACTTCTCCGCCGGGTTCGGGCCTGGTCGGAAGAGAATTCCGCGAGCATGGCCAATAAAGAGCTCGTGCTGGCGTTGAATCCCAGCGTGGAAGGCGAAGCCACCGCGCTTTACGTGAATCGCCTGCTCAAGCCCCTCGGCCTGAAAATTTCCAAGATCGCCTACGGACTGCCCATGGGTGGTTCCATCGAATATGCGGATCGCGGCACTCTGGGAAGAGCCATGGAGAACCGCACCGAGTGCTAGAACCTCGCGAGCAGCCCAGCGCACAGAGCTTGGTCGAGCGCATGAGCCACGAGCTCGGAGCGAAGGCCGTGCTCGTGCTGCAGGACACGGGACAGGTCGTGCATCGCTACGGCTGGATCAACGAGACCGAGTTTCCTTCAATGGCGGCGCTCATCGCCGCAATGATCGCTACGGGAAAATCCTTCGGACAGCTCGGAGAGAATTTTCCCGCGTCGCCCTCACGCTTTTCCTGCGACTCCGATGAGATGGGCCTCTATACCGTATCGGTAACTCCCGAGATCTGGCTGGCTGTGCTCTACGAGCAACCACTCAATCCCGGCCAGTTCCGCATGAGGGTGCGACGTTACGCGAGCCTGCTCGGCAAGCTGGGAGTCAGCTCTCCTCGGCAGTGGGAAGTGACGGAAATCGGCACTGGGACTGGTGGCGCTGTGGCTCCGGGGTCACGTGATCATTCCGCACCACTTGAAAAAATTACAGCACCTAAAGCTTCCTTGTTTGGCGATATTACCGATGAAGAAATCGATAATATCTTCGAAAATGCGCGTAGTTAGGAGCTCGGCACCATGAGCTTCGTAAACTACAATTCCAAGGAAATTAACTGCAAAATCGTGTACTTCGGCCCGTCGATGAGCGGGAAAACCACCAATCTTCAATTCATCTATTCGCAAACCCATCCTGACGGTAAGGGCCGGATGATCAGCCTCCAGACTGAAAATGAGAGGACTTTGTTCTTTGATTTCCTTCCCTTAGCCCTTGGAACCCTGCGCGGATTTAAGATCCGTTTTCATCTGTACACCGTGCCCGGCCAGTCGTATTACGACGCCAGCCGCAAATTAATACTCCGCGGCGTCGACGGCATAGTACTTGTATCTGATAGCCAAGTAAGCCGGATGGAAGCGAACCTGGAAAGTGTCGCAACCCTCCGAAGCAACTTAGAGGAGCAGGGTTATGAGCTCGAAAATATTCCGCTGGTCTATCAGTACAATAAAAGAGACCTGGCGAACGTATGCCCGCTTTCCGAGATGGAAAAGGCTCTTAACCCACGCGGTTTCCCCGCCTTTGAGGCGGTGGCCAGCAACGGAACTGGTGTGCTGGAGACTCTAAAAGGTCTCAGCAAATTGATTCTCAAAGACCTTAAAGGTCAGCCCTAACGGTGCCAATACACACCGCCAAGGGACCGAAAACCGGCACCCCGCGGACCCCAGATTAAAAAATTCAAAAGGATTCCAGGACTGGAATCCGGATCAGGAAAGGATCTCCGATGAAAAACAACGATATGAAAAATCTCAACAATAACTCTGTTCAGGCCCTCCAGTTGATGCTGGAGCAACAACGCAAAGAGATCCTCTCGAACGGTAAAACCCTTCGCGTGGATTTCAATGTCGACAAAGACGAGCTCCTCGACGAAGTGGATACCGCTTCGCACGACGTTGAGCAGGGAATGAAGATGCGCCTCGGAAATCGCGAGAGCCTCTACTTCCGCAAAATCGAAGAAGCGCTCCTTCGTATCAAAGACGGCACCTACGGCCAGTGCCTCGACTGCGGCCAGACCATCGGCGCCAAGCGCCTGGAGGTTCGCCCCACGGCTGAACTTTGCATCGACTGCAAAGAAGCCGCGGAAAACAGCGAGACCAAGAACGCCGAAGGCCGCCGGCACAAGAGCCTCGGCGAGATGGTGAACTTCAAGGCTTAGGTTCTTTCAATTCTAGGGGGTCGGTCGCCGCGTGGGGGGTGCGCTCAGGAGAGCGCCGTGGCGATCGGTAGAGCGGAAACGCTCGAGTGGCGGCGTTCTTAGGAGGAACACCGCCACTTTTTTTATTTTGCTACTGCCAGCCGATGATCTTTTCGCTCTCATTTAACGACGGTTGCCCGAAGCCAGACGGGGCTCGAGATTAGGCATAGCCCTGCGAAACTGACGCCACTGGTTGGCGAGCTCACCGCTCGTTATGGCGGGCTGGGAAGAAACTTTTTGCTCCTGGAACTGGCGGTACTGATTTACGTCAGCACTTTCATTCCTCGCCAGCTGAGCTCCTTTAAGGAGATAGCAACCGATCCGCCTGGGAGAAGCCGCGAGAACTTGGTTGCATATACCCGCAATGTTTGAAATTAGTTGGCTCTCACGGCGCTGCGCTTTGCTCTGCGCACGAAGCTCTGATTCGAAAAGCCCGCGCGGTAGTTCTCTGATGGCAGGGGCCTGAGATCCGAGTGAATCCGCCCGCCTGGCACCTTCCAGTGCGTTGTTCATGCTCGCGCCCGCTTGGCCGCGAAGCCAGCGATCACTTGCCTGTAGGGCTCCGCCAACTTGCCTCAAGGTTTCAAGGGCTAGCGCACTGACGTCATCACCCACTCCGGTCAATAGAGCGGCAGGCGCAGATTGTCCGCAGCCATTATCTCTTCTCTCAAGCAGGAAGCAGTTGATCCCTTTAACACGAGCACTATGCAACCGGCGACGCAGAGCTTCGTAACTCCCACCCGGAACGTTCTCGTTTGCTCCCTGCAGCGCTACTCGTTGCTGTCGCATTCGATCCGCCCATCCGGTTCGGAATTGTGCGCTGGACTCTTGCTGAGCCGCCACAATCTGCAACGCATCGCGATTGTTTACGCCCGCACCAGCGCCCGAACTGGCGATCCGCGATGCTTCTTGAGTGGTCGCGTTGTGGTAATCGCAAATTACCTGTTGCGCCTGCTGAATCTGTTGAAAGTAAGCGATACAATACTCATGTAGTTCCTGAGCTTCGCGATCACTACGAAGGCTCGGGGTCATCTGCAGAGGTGCGCAGTAGGCTGATGCGGGCGCCCTTGCATTCGTGCATTCGGCATTCGCGAACGCCTGAGGAGTGAAGAAAAAGGTCGTTGCCAGTAGATTTGCAAAAGTATTCATAGCGAGCACCTCACCAAGGAAATCCTGGAAAAACCAAAAAGTTGCGCCGCCCAAGTATTTTAAATCTCTAGGATGATCCGTCGGTTCGGTACACTGGCTGCGGAGTGCAACGAAGAGATTGGGAATTATCGAAAGCGGAAGGTTTGTTCCGGCTGCCGCGTGGGGGGGGGTGCGCTCAGGAGAGCGCCGTGGCGATCGGTAGAGCGGAAACGCTCGAGTGGCGGCGTTCTTAGGAGGAATAACCGCCACTTTTTTTATTTATTCGAGGGAACTTCCTGGCAGTCATCGTGACTTGGGCCCGGCACCGACGACCTTCCGAGGGCGGTGGGTTCTTCGACGACATAAAGCGCTGGTCATATCAGCGGGATCCGGTGAATGCCGGGCTTATTGATCTCAGCCGTTTCGACCGCGGGAACGAATAAGCAGTTTTCGACGCCGATCCCGGAGTCAGGGTTTCTGGATCACGCTTTGCGCCCGCGCCTCGTCAGAAATCGCCTTCTTAGTGCCTGAAATATCGGAAACTGAGTTCCGGTTACTTCCAGAAAAGGTAGCTTGCCCCGCGCCGGCCCCCGTCGTTGCGGCTACGGGAGCACCAATACTTTTGTGGCTTCCGCAGTTACTCGCTAAAGCTTCGGTGGCGGCCTTTAGGGTAGCGCTTTGCTGAGTAAAGTTTCCGTAGTCTACTTTTGCCGCTAGGCTCCGCCGCTGGGTCAGGGCGATGCCCTCTTCCAAGTTCAAAAACGCGGCCGCCATCGTGGAAGCAGTGTTAATCTCATTGCCGCACCTGTCTGCTACGTAAGGCAGAGTTTTCATACTTTGAAGCGCGTCCATCAAATCGCTTTTTGCGAAGTTAAACGCATCCCGGAGATCATTTTGCTTTTTATTTATTTCCTCGAACACCTTTTCGCATCTGCTGCCAAGATTTTCCATCGAGCCGTTAACTTCCCGGGCGTCCGACTGATTCTCGCATGACAAATTACCAGCGGCGGCGGCGATCCTGTTGCTTTGCTCGCTGCCAGCCCGCAGGCAATCAGCCTCGCTGCCCAGGAGCCGTTCCTGCATCTTCTGATTCTCAGTCCTGAGGCTACGATAGCCCGCCATTTTGGCGACCAAGCCGTTCACGATGAGCTCGCATCCCATCGCCGAATTTTGATTCCCGACGCTTAAAAAGAGAAGAAGAATTGCTTTCGCATAATTCCCATTTTTTGTGTTCATAGATCCTCGCCTTGAGTAAATATCCCTTACGAACTAAACTCGGCTTAACGTCAAAAGTTGCGCCTAGAATGCTCTTTGACCAGTTGCTCGAACCCATTGGTCTTTAAGACGGCTGACGCAAGATTGTACTTCGTCGTGCCCCGTCGTGCTCTCGGTTCCTCCTGTACAAGCTCTTCCGGGCACCATTCCCACCCTGGCTCGGCCGAGCCGCCTATCAAGTTGATAAATTTCGAGCCATGTTTCTCCTACAAGGCCCGTCTTCGGCATTGGGTCACTTCGATCTCCGTCAGGCATATCGCCAAATGCACTCTCTGCACTCTGGCAGGATCTCAGCATGCGGCCAAACTGATCAGCATGCAGACACATCGTGTTGGGATTAAAATTTGGGTGCTCTCTCAAAGTATACAACACGAAGAGAAACCCCCCGACACAATTGACCGCCGCAGTTAAAGGAGTCGAGCAGCTGGTAGCCACTCTGACGCCGGCCAAAACTCTTCCGGCGACAGCTGCCTCTTGTGCATTTGCGGTTTTACAATTGAGTGCCAAAAACACGGAAAAGACCAAAATCGAAATAGGGCCCTTGGAAATTTTGATCCGTTTCTTCATATCTGGAAAACACTTAGGGTCAGGAAAAGTTGCTAAAAGAGACAAGACCACCCGTCTCAATACAGAGACACCACAGCTTCGTACTAACCGCTTTGAACGGCCTCATTTTTTCTTCGCAACTTTCTCGATGCCTGTGGGTTCACAATGCAGAAACTAACTCAACGCACAGTGGAGGAACAAAATGTATAATTATAAATTTTCCAAGTTTTTCGGGGTGGCTTGTCTTTTGTATGTAATCAGCCCCTCGGCAGCCAATGCGAACCCGCTGGCGAGACTCCCTGCATGGGCTTGCTCTCACTGGCCGAGAACGTGCGGAGCCGGACTCGGGATCACTGCAGATCAAGGGCAAAGAGCAGTCAGGGCCGTCTGGAACTACGCTACGGATGAAACTGGCTGTGCAACTGATCAACACAATCGAACCCGGACCTGCCAAATTTCGGTAAACAGCTATACCCAGAAGCTGATTCTAGCTCGGCATCGAAGGGGAAACTCTCAGCAGGCAGCAGGGCAAGCTCCTGCGCAACTTGCAGGACAGCCGGCCCAAAGCCTTAATGATTCTCCCCTTGAAGCTGCAGATCGGCAAAGTCTCCAGGCTTTGATCACCAGGAATGAGGCCTTCCTCGATAGAATCTTTCCGCAAACGTCGCAGGGCCAACAGGCGCAAGCGAGTGGAAATCAGGTGCGCGCAGTTTGCGACCCGGTGTGGACTTCATTCCAAGCCTGCAATCAGGAACTTGCTTCTATCCTGGCAGGTGTAACTCCTGCCGAAATGCGCCAACTTATGCAACAGCAATCTGGCCAACAACAAACGGCTGGCACACCCTCTCGGTAACCGGGCCCTGTCTTTCCCTTCGTCTTTCCTTGATTCGGTAAGACGAAGGGTTCGATCTTTCCGGCATCACGACTTGGAAAACCGTCCTCCGTATTGCCTCAGAATGAAAGAACACCGAAGAGCGTCTCTGTTCGGACACACCCCCATTCCTGGAATCAAGTAAAAAACTGAAAACTCCGATAAGATTCCGGGGGGTTAACTTTGCTAGCCGGCACTAGAGTACGCGATTTATCGACGAGAATGTCTCTTCTTGTTGCGTTCGCGCTCTCGTTCGTCCTCGCATTTCCGGCCTTACCGTCCCACGCCAAGCCAACCGGTTTCTCCAACACGAAATCCAAGCCAACTGGCAACAATACCATCACCAAACCACAGCAACAGGGCCCGCTATCTACTCGTGCCAGGGAGCGCTTCGAACAAACGCAGCAGCAGGTGGAAGCCCAGCGCGCGGCGGGAGCAAATAGCGTCGGAGAAACCCCTAGCGGGAGCGCCGGGTGCACTGGTCTCTTCTGCCCTGCCTCTCTCGACGCCGCCACGAAAGCCGTAAACGCCGCTACCGGAATCGTTACCGCTGCCAATCAGATGCAGCAGCAGGCCGCACAAGAGCGAAGCAATATTCTTCAGCAAGTTAGCCAGGGCGCGCAGCAAGGACAGTACGGACTTCCCCAGGTGCAGCATCTCCAGGAAACTTTCCGCTCGAATCCACTACCCGGCGACAACGAGATCCAGGCCTTCCATCCCGACCTACGTGATGCCGGACACGCTCTGCGCACGAACCAGCAGGAGCTCGACTACCTTCAGGACACGCGCGACAATTTCAACCGTGCGGGAAATACCGCGCGCGGTATCGGCGACAAGATCAATAATGTGATGAACCGCGGAAATACTCTTGGCCCCGGCGCCGCTGGCCGAGCACCTAGCGCGGCGTACCCTTCGCCGACGCAGAACGCATCGGGAGATGTTGGCCAGAACAGCCGAATCAGCGACAAGACTACCGACGTTCTAAGCGAAAAGGGCCCGGTTTCCCATAACGGCCTGGAAGATCCTTCAATGCTCTACAACCAGAATGCAGGCGGCGGAAATTTCAATAGCGCTGGCGGCGCACCTCCGACGGCAAAATCAGAAACTGGCACCCCAACGGTGCCGACCAAAATCGCAGAAGATCCCAAGAAGGGCACGCTCAGCGCCGAGGGCCAAATGCTTTTGGCCGGGATGCTTAGCGAACTGAAGGCGGATATCGCAGCTGGTCCAGACGGAGTGGGCAAGGTTCCCGGCTCCAGCGACAAACGTCAGGGAGCCATGGGAGCGAAGCTCGTTTCCGTGGACGAAGCGTTGCAGTCGTTCGGTCCGGCCGAAACGTCCAGGTCTGTCGACGGCTCTCGCGCCCTTGCGTCGCAAAGGCTCTTGGAACTCGAAAAAATCAGCGCACACAAGACGCTATTCGCCCGCGTAAAGGATTGCCTACGAAAACGCACCTCACTAGATGGACTATACTAAATAAATCTAGTATAGCTCGCCAGCCTTCTGTCGGTATTTTCGCGACACTCTTCTGAAGATCGAGTCTTCGTCGTCCGTGGCGACACTCAAGGTGGCCTTCTGCTCGCGCTGAATTCGTGCCCGCATTTCAGCTAGCTCTTTGGTATCGGCGTCGCCGGCAGCTTTTGGGTCACTTGAACCAAGGCCAAGCATTGGCTTTCGAGCATCAGCACCGAGAGTTCCTAGAAGCGCATCGATCTTGGCCAGTTCTTCCGCGGTGGGCTTCTTCATGGTGTCCGTTGGTATTATACCGGTGGGCGCCGTTGGGGGGCCCAAGCCGCCACCTATAGAAACGGGCGTCGTAGATCCAGCTGTCTGTGACTTGTCGGCCAGCTTGGCGTCTTTCCCCGCTCCCTCTACCTCGCCCAGCTTGCTCAGCGCGGCCGTTTTGAAGGAGCTCTTCGGTAACTTGTTCAGCACTGATGCAAGCGTGCTCTTTCCACCTCTTGCCATTCCTTCCACGAAGCGCAGCACGTCGTCGCGCTTTCCCTTGGTGGCCTGCTCGTAGACATTTCCGAGTTTGCCGACCTCGCCCTGCCGGAGCAGCTTGGTGTCGGTCTGAGCTTTGCTGGGATCGAAGCCCATCTTTTCGGCACGCTTCATCGTTTCGCGCGCGTACTTCATTCGGTCACGAGCGCTTTGGCTTTTGCCTTTGCCCATATCCATCATGGCGCCCATGCTCTGCACTGTGGCCGCTACTACGAGCTCCGTGGCCTGGCCGCTGGTGGTTCCGGTGCCCGAGCCGGTGCCGCCTCCGGTATTTGTACCCGTTCTTCCGTCGGTGCTCACAGCCTGAGCGCTACTGCAAGGCACTCCGCCACAGTCACCGGAGCCCGATTGAACTAATCCTGTTTGCGCGCCGCCCGTGGAAGTGTTGATTCCGTCCCCCCCAGACCCTGTGGATCCGTTGCCCGCGCCTCCCGAATCTCCGCCGTCGGAGCCGCCGTCACCACCGTCTTCGGCGAGCGCAAGGCTCGAGCAAAGTAAGAACGCAATGGCTATGGCTCTCAACGTGCGCATTTATTTCTTCTGCTTCTCCACCTTGCAGTGATCCACGAATCCCAACGGGCAGTTGAGCTGCAGCTCCGATTCACAAGGAACTCCCCCGTTCGTGGGCAAGCAAAGATGATTCGGCGTGGACCCGCTGTCGCAGCCGTCGAGAAATCCTTCCGGGCATTCCCAGCCTTCGGTCTGGGTACAAGGCGGCCCGGAACGCGAGATGCATTCGTGCTTCTTCGTGGCGCCCGTGAGGCAGCCATCGGCGAAGAGCTCGTGGCAATCGATCTGGGCAAAGGTTGCGCAGGAAGGGCCGGGCAGCGGAACGCAACGATGCGTGAGGCGCACCTTCGTCGCGGCGCTTTCTTTCACCGGCGGAGAGAAGGAGCAAGCGCTCAGGGCTAGCGCCGCGACTGTAACTGCATGCCACGCTTTCATCAGTCGTAATTATTCGGGCCGTCGTGCTCGCGCTCGTTCTGCACGCAGCGGTCAACAAAGCCTTCGGCGCATACCAAGGCGATTTCCTGCTCACAGCCAGAGCCGCCGAGGCGCGTGCTCTCGGGAACGCACTCATGGTTCTTGGTCTGGCCTGTGTCGCAGCCGTTTACGTACCCTTCATCGCAGCGCCACATGATCTTGGCCATGCAGCCAGGGCCTTTCTTCGCAACGCATTTGTGGAGACCGTTTGGCTCCGTATTACAGGCGTCTTCAAAGCCGTCGGCGCAGAGCCAGCGATTCTTGGCGCGGCAGTTAGGACCAATCTTGGCGACGCATTCGTGAGTTCCCGCGCTGGAGACGATACGCTTGTCGGTGGTCGCGGACTTCTGGGTGCTGGCGCATCCGCTGATCGCGAAGGTGGCACCGACTAGTATGGCGAAAATTCTCATGAGCACTCCGGCTAATGGTTCTCGCTCTGCTTGAGCGACTACAAGAGCTTAGCACGGAGGAATCAAGTCGAGATTCCGCTAGAGTGTATACCTTTAAACTAAAAGGAACTGGATTGTGCGCGAGCGGTGGGCGCTTTTGCGGCGCTAATCAACCGGCGGCATTTTTCCGTTTCGAGCTTCACTTGCTGCAGCAAGCCCTCTTTTTTTCCAGCGACCTCGAGTTCGCTGATTTCGCCGTTAATCACCGCCATCTCGATTGCGACTGATTTCGTTTTGAGCGAGGCGGACGCCGTGGATTCGCAAGCCTCCCCGGAAAGAGCCAGGCGAGGAGCAAAGACAGCGGCGACCAGTAGCGCGGACCACAGAATAAAGTGTTTATAAAACTGAAATTGTTTCATCAGAAACCCCCTGTACTATCTTAGACAAATTTCGAGACGCAGCGCAATAAAAACGTCGGGGATTTGAAAACGTCAAATGAGCCAGATCCGACAGGGCCGTTAATTAATTAATAATATCAATGATTTATGCGCAATCAAAAACCTGGGGCGCCCGATTTTCAGACTAAAGCGATCAGTTAAATTGGCGCCGTTTAACGCAGCTGCGACACGCGAAAGACCCTGACACCAAAAAAAAGGGGATGCCCAGCGGCACCCCCTTCTCTTCAGCTATGGGTAGTTCAGTTCTTCGACTAGCGAAGAGCCGCTTCTACGTTGATGCGCTTACCAGTGATCGTCTTGCCGTTGAGCGCGCTAACCGCGTCTCCGGAGTCCATCAGGCGGCGCTTGATCTCTTTGTAGTCAGCATTCGGATACTGAGCCCATACGAGAGCTGCAGCACCTGCCACGTGTGGGCAAGCCATCGAAGTTCCGGAGAGTTTCGCGTACTTGTTGCCAGGAACGGTGGAGTAAACGTTGGTGCCGGGGGCGCCTACGTGTACAGACTTAGCACCACGGTTCGAGAAGAAGGCCATGCCGTCAGTCTCGTTCGTGGCAGCAACAGTAACCATGTTTTCCAGATTGTAAGCAGCCGGGAAAACAGGGTCGCGGTCGTTGTCAGTGCTGTCGTTACCAGCGGCGGCCACGAAGAGCACACCAGCCGCGCCAGCGCGGGCTACTGCGTCTTTCAGGGCTCCGTTGGTGCCGTCGTCGCCCTTGCCGCCCCAGGAGTTGGAGAGAACTTTAGCGCCGCGGGAGATAGCGTAGTCGATCGACTTTACAGCCGCTGCTGTGTCGCCGCTGCCTTGGCCGGAAAGGAACTTGATCGCCATGATCGAAACGCGCTGGTTGATACCAGAGATTCCTTTTCCGTCGTTACCGGTAGCACCGATTACGCCGGCGCAGTGAGTGCCGTGCTGGTTGTCGTCGAAGGGAAGGTTATCGTTGTGCACGAAGTCCCAGCCCACTACGTCGCCAGTGATATTGTCGCCGGCGATGTTCACGCCGTTGGTCATGCCACTTGGTTTACGCCAGATATTGTAGGCGAGATCGGGGTGCGTATAGTCCACACCGGTATCGATCACTGCCACTACGATATTCTTGGAACCTTTTTGCTTGGCCCAAGCTTTGTCGGCGGAAACTTTTGCGATACCCCAAGCCTGAGAAAGATTCGGGTCAGCAGCGGGAGTAGGCTCCGCTACAGGGCCAGGAATCGCAGGACGACCGGGAGCCGGTTGGCCAGGGTTTCCAGGATTTCCGGGGTTGCCGGGATTTCCAGGATTGCCGCCACCACCGCTGTCTTCACAGCCTGGGGGATAAGGAATGCCGGGGATGATGCAAGGTTGCTTATCGCCGCCGGGAGGAGGATTGCCTGGGTTCCCAGGAGCGCCGCCAGTGTCTTCACAACCAGGAGGATAAGGGATGCCTGGAATCATGCAAGGCTCGCCCATCGTCTTGGGCTTTTCGAGCTGGTTAGGGAAAGCATAGAGCATGTAGTTAGGCTGAGCGTATTCCACGTTCGGGTCGCGCTGCAGATCGGCCACAACTTGGTCAACCGTGAGGTGAGCATTGTTGAAGAGGAGGTGTTCAAAGTTCTTGAACTGTCCGCTATAGCGCTTTACGTCCACGATTTCGAGACGGGTATAGAGAGCAGCCATATCGCGAGCGGTACGCAGCGAGCTGTCGCGGTACTTCACGATTACTTCGCCATCCTTGTAGGCAGGACGAAGCTCGTTATTCACTTTCACCATAGGAACTTCCGCGCTAGCAACGCCGCTGGCCAGGATGGCCAGAACGCTGAGAGCGGAGACAAACATCTTATTGATCATTAGAACCCCCCATTGCCGAACTTCCGTGGGCCTTCATCGATGAAGACCAAATCCTTGTTCGGTTGTGAGTAAATGAGACCGTGTGCAGTATCGAAAGGGAATCAGTAGCTTCTGTTGTTTACAAACAAAGCCTTACATGAAAACCGTATAAAATTTATGGGGCCTGGAAGGGCTATTTGTAACAGGTTCGTCGTATTCGACTTTTGTAAAAAAAAGAGCCCCGCTTATCAGCGAGGCTCTCATTTCTCAAACCGTTCCCCCGTTCAGTTCACGGTCGGATTCGACTGCTGCTGGCGACGGATGAAGGTCGGGATGTCGTATTCGTCGTCTGTCAGATTCGCCACACCGAGAGTGCGGGCGATCTGCTGAGCGCGGGCAATGCTCTCAGCCCGGGTATTGTCTTTCGCACGGGCACCGGCGCCTTCTTCTCGAGCCACAGCAGCCGCTTCCGTTTTCTCCGCGAACATCTCTACCTGAGCCTGCTCACGGCGAATGCGCTCTTCGTTCATTTCACGTTTGGCGCTTGCATCAGCCTGCATCTCAGCGCGGGGCGGAGTTGCTGGAGGAGAGAGCGGGGGCGTGCTTTTCGCAGCCGAAGGACGCGGAAGAATTTCTTCGTCTTTGGCAGCGATCTCTTCAAAGTCGCTGCTCGCGGCTTGGGCCATCTGTGCATCCACTTCATCGATTGATGCTGAAGGAATGATACTGTCGATGTCCATCCGCGGCTGAGGCGCGCGAGGTGCTGCCATCACCGGTGGAGGAGGCGGCTGCATGTGCGACGTAACCACGGCCGGCATTACAGGAGCAGACTGCGGAATCGAGTACTGGGGGGCCGGAGGAGGCTGAGCGTGCTGGGTTGATGCCTGGTGCGCATTCTGCGCAACTTGCTGAGCCACCATCTGCTGCACCGTCTGCGGAGGGGCCTGGTGAGCCATCGAGGAGAGAGACGCAGCCTGCGTTCCCGCCATGGAAGCCATCGGGCCGATCGCGTTCGGATTGCTCGTAAGCGCGGCGCTGCCGAGCACGGCTTCGACCGCCGCATTCGCGCCGATTCCGGTCGCGATCACGGTGATCTTCACCTTGTTCTTCATCGATTCATCTATCACAGAGCCGAAGATGATCTCTGCGTCTTCGTGAGCGGCTTCCATGATCAGCGTGGTGGCTTCGTTCACTTCGAAGGCCGTAAGGTCGGGGCCGCCGGTCACGTTGATGATGAGGCCAGTAGCGCCATCTACCGAGATGTTCTCGAGCAGCGGCGAAGAGATCGCGTTGGTGGCGGCTTCTACTGCGCGGTGCTCTCCTTCACCGAGACCTGTACCCATGAGCGCGAGGCCTTTGTTGGCCATGATGGTGCGCACGTCGGCGAAGTCGGTGTTGATGAGACCGGTGTGATTGATGAGATCTGAGATGCCCTGCACGGCGTTCAGAAGAACCTCGTCGGCCTTTTTGAAGGCGTCCATGAAGCTCATGTGGTTGCCGGCAATGCTGAGCAGGCGCTGGTTGGGGATGGTGATCAGGGAATCGACCCCTTCACGAAGGAAGCGGATCCCTTCCATCGCCTGGCGCATGCGCTTGCGGCCTTCGAAGTCGAACGGCTTGGTAACCACACCCACAGTGAGGATGCCGAGCTCTTTGGCGATCTTCGCAATTACTGGAGCGGCACCCGTTCCGGTGCCTCCGCCCATTCCGGCCGTCACGAACACCATGTCGGCACCGGTAAGCACGTCGGCGATCTTATGGTAGTCCTCGAGGGCAGCGCGCCTTCCCACTTCAGGATTAGCGCCCGCGCCGAGGCCTTTCGTAAGTTCACCGCCGATGGCGATTTTCACATCGGCCAGGGAAGCGTTCAGGGCCTGGCGATCGGTGTTCACGATGATGAACTCAACTCCCGTAAGGCCGGAACGAATCATGGTGTTCACGGCATTTCCGCCGGAACCGCCCACGCCGATTACCTTGATCTTCGCGCCTTGCGCTCCGCTATTGCTTTTATCCAGTTCGAACATTCTTTGTTCCTCTCTTCCGTTTCCAAGCTCTGCCACCGGCAGGGCTGATCGCCCACTCAGTGGGCTGCCATTAATTTAGAACAGGTCCTTAATCCACCCGGTCATCGCGTCTTTCATCCGGCGCGTAACCCCATCGCCCGTATTGGAGCGATGGTTTTTCGCGGCTATCTTATTCGCCGCGTATTTCAACAAACCCACGCCGGTGGCGAATTTGGGAGAATTCACGATGTCGCGCATTCCTCCCATTCCGCTGGGGTAACCGCGTTTCACGGGCATCTCGAAAACCAATTCGGCAAGTTCCGGCATGCCTTCCAGCATCGAACAGCCACCAGTAAGAACCACGCCACTACCGATCAGATCCATATAACCGGTTTTTTCAATTTCAGCGCGAATCAGCTGAAACATTTCTTCGGTGCGAGGTTCAATAATTTCGGCAAGAAGGCGGCGCGCTACGATGCGGGGCTGCCTGCCTCCGACTCCGGGAACTTCGATAGTCTCTTCCGGAGCGAGAAGCTCTTTCATGCAGCAGCCGTGGCGAATCTTGAGGCGCTCTGCTTCCAGCTGTGGAGTGCGAAGCCCTACGGCGATGTCGTTGGTGATGTGATTGCCACCGATATTGATTACGCCAGTATGCACCAGAGCGCCGCCGACGAAGATGCAGATATCAGAAGTACCGCCGCCAATATCGACCAGCGCTACACCCAGCTCTTTTTCATCTTCGCTCAATACAGCCTCGGCCGAAGCGATGGGCTCGAGCACGAGCTCCTGCACATGCAGGCCCGCGCGGTTCGCGCACTTCACGAGATTTTGCGTGCTGCTCGTGGAAGCGGTGATGATGTGAATCTTTCCCTCTAACCGAACGCCATTCATGCCGATCGGATCTTTGATTCCGTCCTGGCCGTCGATGATGAAGTCTTGCGGGATGAGGTGAATCACCTGGCGGTCGGCTGGTATAGCGATCGCCTTCGCAGCGTCGATCACGCGCTCCACGTCGTGCGCGTCGATTTCTTTTCCTTTCACGCTCACCACGCCTGAAGAATTGAAACTACGCACATGGTTTCCGGCAACGCCGATATACGCGTTACTAATTTCACAGCCAGCCATCAGCTCGGCTTCTTCGATCGCTTTTTGGATTCCCTCGACGGTGGAATCGATATTTATGACGGCGCCCTTGCGCAGTCCAGAACACGGTCTCGTACCGAGTCCGATAATATCAACGCCCGTTTCCGTAATCTGCCCGACGATGGCGCAGATCTTCGTGGTCCCTATGTCTAATCCGACAAGAAATTCTTGTTTGGCCACGACCCCCTCCTTAGGAGCGTTGAAGTGCTACCGTCTCGTCTGATAACGAGCCCGCGTCACATGACACGGTAGCCTATACCTTAAGGGTAAAGGCTACTTCTCTAGTTTGACAACCACTTTTTTCCCGAGCTCTAAGCGAATTAGTCTTGGTTTTTTGCCCGTTTGCACCAAATGACGCAGCACGGCTTCCCAATGCAGAACCTGCCTATCTAGGTCTCCATCGCCGAGGCTTACGGTATATAGTCGACTGGAAAACTGCGCCTTTAACGGCAAATTTTTGGGCGGATAACGCAGCGTGAGGAGATAAGGGGCCGAGCCATCTTCGGCGTCGGGCACCACCGTCAGGTCGCCCAGATCTTTCTCATTATAGAGCGCAGAGGTCTTGAAGCGATTGAGGATTCTCACGGAAGTCGCCACGTGCTCTCGTAAGGTTTCATTCGATTTTGCCTTGCCGTCCAATTGCACGAGGGGATAAGTGAGCGCGTCTCCCTTTCGAACACGGTAAAAGGGCTTCCCCTCTGCATTCAGGTAATACATGGAATCCGCGCCAAGAATCGCCTCAGGTTTCTGCGAGCGATAGGTGACTTGAATCTTGTTCGGAAGGGCCCGAACCACGCTCGCACTATGCACCCACGGATCTCGTTCGATTCTCTGGCGAATTTCATCCAGATCCACAGAAAACAAATTCGTTCCGGGCGAAATCCCCGCGAGCCGCATCAACTCATCGTTATCAGCCGCTCCTTTTGTGAGCAACTCCACCTGCCTTACGGCAAACCTCGGGGAAGTGGTGAGAAAGCGATGCGTCTCCATCCCGATGAAAACGAGAGCGACCATTACCAGCGCAGCAGGGAGAGCGATTACGAGAAAGGTTTTTGTTACGCCGTTTTTCATGGGCGAGCTCAGGGCTTTAGGTAACGAGGCGAAAGCAGGATCACTTCCTGTTGCAGCTTGATTCCGCTCTGCTGAAACACCTTCTCTTTCGCTGTAGCAATGAGGAAAAGCACATCGGCGCATTTGGCGCCGCCGTTGTTCACGATAAAATTGCTGTGCTTGGGGCTGATCTGCGCGCCGCCCTTACTGGAGCCACGCAGGCCAGCCTGATCGATAGTCTTCCAGGAGCTCGTGCCTTCGGGATTTCGGAATACGGAGCCGCAGCTCGGTAGTTCGATGGGTTGCGCTGCTTTCCTTTTTTTCACCGACTCAGCAAGCCTGGCGCGGATCGCCTCTGGCTCTTCCGCATTGAGCTGCATTGTCGCAGCCCAGACCACCTCGCCGTCTTTGAGGTAATGCTGCTCACGATAGGAATACTTCAGGTCTTCGCCCGAGATCATACGCTCGCCGCCCCGCAGATCGAGCGCTTCCACGCTTACGAGAGCCTCTTCGATCCAGCCCAAACCGGTACCCGCGTTCATGAATACGGCACCACCAACGTTGCCCGGCACGCCTGAGAGCGCGTCGATGCCGCCGAGCCCTTTTTCGGCGCTGGCCCGCAATATCCTGGAGTTCAGCGTACCGGCCGAGGCGCGCACCCGGTTGCCCGGGAGAAACTCAATGAAGGGCTCGAGGTCCCGCGTGCAGATCACGACGCCCGGAAATCCCTCATCGGGAGCGAGCACGTTGGAACCGTTGCCGAGAATAAAATATGGCTCGCCGCTTTCGAGCAGATAAGCGCCGATAGCGAAAAGGTGTTCCTTGTTTTTCGGCAACGCGAGCACGCGCGCCGGGCCGCCAATCCGGTAAGTGGTGTATTTCGAGAGAGGCTCATCAATGCGGTGGGGAACCAATTCGGGAAACATGCGATAAACTTAACTCAATCCGGGCCCGCTGGTAGACTATTTTTCAATGCAGCTCTCTCCTCGTGCGCGCCACACAATCACGGCATTCGTTTTCCTTGCGCTCTTTGCCTCCTGCATCGCCCGGCTCGCATTTCTTGCACCTACCCGGCAGCTGAATGTCGACGAAGAAAGCGGGATAGCGGAGGCCTATGACTACTCAGCTCTCGAGCTGCTGATTGATGGTCCGCAACCCGAGCTCAATGCCAGCCCGCTCCACTATCTTTTGGACAAAGCCTGGATCAAGGTGGGGGGCCCGGACCTGCACCGCCACCATAATCTCGACCGCTACTTCCGCATTCCCCCCATGCTCTATTTCACGATCGCGTCGTGCCTCGCGCTGCTCCTGGTGCTCGAGGTTACGGGAAACCTGCTCGGCTTTCCCCTGGCGCTGGCGCTGGGCGCGACGCTGGCCATTTTTTCCAGACCAGCCACGTTCTGGTATGGGGAACTGCGATGCTGGACCGGCCTATCTGCCTCTGGGTGAGCCTTTCGCTCCTTCACCTGCTTTTATTCGCCCGCTCGCTGCGCCTGCGCAGCGCCAAGCACGACGCAGGGCTGACGGCTCTCGGCTGCCTATTAACAATGTGCTCCTTTGCCTCCGCCGTGCAGGTGCTAGTCGCCACGCTTCTTCGTGCGCTCCCCAAGCTGCGCCTCCAGCCTCGCACGGCATTCTGGATTTCGCTCGAAGCGGTGCCTGGCGGGCTGATCGCGCTCTGGTACGCGCATCTTGGAAATCGGCAGGCGCTCGACGTTACCACGCCCGCGCAGTTTCTCGACTACTGGCTCGCGGCGCTCGCGCACGGGGGCTGGGGGCTTGGCGAGGCACTGATTTTCTCCAACTTCGCCGGGCGCCACAACTACGGCGATCATGCGAACGGAATTGTTCCCTTCGCCATGGCTACGCTGGTTCTTCTGGTAGTTCCATTCTTCAGCAGGCAAGCCACGCTCAGGAAAATGCACCTCTATTGCCTCTCGCTCATACTACTTGCGGTTCCGACCACAGTTCTTTCCTGGAAGTTCGCCAATTCCATCCAGCCCCGATACTTTTACTTTCTTTACCCCTCGCTCGGCGTGCTCCACGTGCTTACAGTTCTTACGATTGCCGAGCTCGCCTCACGATCGAAAATTTTTGTCGGTAAGCATTCTCTCGCGTTCGGCCTAGTATTGGGCGCCTGGATCCTGGCCCAAGCTGCATACCGCGTTCCAGGAATCGCGAGCGACTGGCGCGCTCGGTCCGAACTTCCTGTGAACTACCCACTCTACGTGGAGAATCCTTCACCGCTCTGCCCGGAAACCCTCGGAGAGTTTCGCGCCGGCATGAAGGGCGCGATCGATATTTCCCGCGTGCAAAGCCGCTGCCTGCTCGGGATCGATCCGCCCAGAGAAAAATCTACATTTATGGACGGATTCACCCCATCCACGAGCAGGGTCAAAAAAATAGACACCCCCTCGAATTGAGAGGCCAAGCAGCTACTTGATCAGCTTGAGAATCTGCTCGCCCACCTGATAGCCATTGCCGGCGCCAAGAGTAATGAACAGGTCTCCCGGTTGGAGCTTCGACACGATCTTCTCGGCGGCGGTCTTCACGTCTCCGATAAACTCGACCGCCTTATGGCCCTGGCCGCGAATATCGCTCGCGAGCTTGTCGGAGTTGATTCCTTCTATCGGCGCTTCGCCGGCGGCATAGATATCGGAAAGGTACAGCACATCGCTTTCGTCGAAGGCGCGAGTGAAATCGTCGTAACAGTCGAGAGTTCGCGAGTAACGATGCGGCTGAAAGAACGTAACGATCCGGCCATCCCAGGCTCTCCGCGCGCCTGCAAGAGTCGCCTTGATCTCGGTTGGATGGTGGCCATAATCGTCGTAAACGATCACGCCGCTCTTTTCGCCCTTGAGCTCCCAGCGCCGGCGAACGCCCTTAAACTGAGCCAGGCCCGCGCTTGCCTGTTCGAAGGAGAGCCCGATCTCCATGCCTGCGGCGATCGCGGCGAGGGAGTTGAGAGCATTGTGCCTTCCCGGCACGTTGCTCCGCGCTTCGCCTAGCTTTTTGTCGCCTTTCCAAACCTCAAAGCGAGTGCCAAAGGCAGCGAAGGTCATATTTTTCAGCTGCAGATCGGCCTGGGGGGAGAACCCATAGGTAATGAATGGCTTGTTGATGCGCGGTAGGATCGACTTCACGTTCTCGTCGTCCTGGCAAAGGATTGCAAGACCATAGAAGGGAATGCTGTTCACGAAATCAACGAAATGATCTTTGATGTTCGCGAGCGTGCCGTAGTTATTGAGGTGGTCGTTGTCGATATTCGTCACGATGCAGATCACAGAAGGAAGGTGGAGAAAGCTCTTGTCACTTTCGTCGGCTTCCGCGATCAGCAGGTCACCCTGTCCGAGCTTGGCATTACCGCCAAGGGCGTCAACTTTTCCGCCGATGATGATCGTGGGGTCGAGGCCATTATTCTGCACGATCGTGCCGATCATACTGGTGGTGGAGGTCTTGCCATGGGTGCCGGCGATGGCGATCCCGGTTTTCATCTTCATCAGCTCGCCGAGCATCTCAGCGCGCTGGATGATGGGGATTTTTTTCTTTCGGGCCAGCTGAATTTCAGGATTCTTCTCGTCAATCGCGGAGCTCACCACAACTACGTCGGAATCTCCGAGGTTACTTTCGCGGTGCCCGTAATGAACGGTCGCGCCGAGCGAGATCAGGCGCCTCGTTACGTCGCTCTCGTTGAGGTCGGAGCCATTGACTGTATATCCTTGGGAGATCAGGATCTCAGCGATGCCGCTCATGCCGATGCCGCCCACGCCTATGAAGTGCACTTTTCGTTTACGATTTTTGTAAAACATCTCTCTTTACCTCTGGCTAACCTTCAAGGATTCCCCTCGCGATGCGGAGAGCGGCGTCTGGCTGGTGAAGGCCGCTCATCTTGGTCGCGAGAGAATTAAGCTTCTGCCGGTCGTTATTAAGGCCCCTGATTACCCCAGCCAGGTGCTCCCCGGTAAGGTCATTTTGTAAAAAAGTGAGGCACGCGCCGATCCTCTCGATCTCCTTGGCGTTGTGCTCCTGGTGCCGGTCTTTAGACACCAGGGGGATCAGGATCGCGGCCTTACCGGCAGCGGCGAGCTCGGCGAGGCTGGATGCCCCAGCCCGGCAGAGAACCACGTGGCATTCGCGGAACTGGGTGGCCATGTCGAAGATAAACTTTTCGACTTTCACCCTGGAGAAGCCTGCATCCGCGTATTCGGCCCTGGTGCGTTCGAAGTCGGCTTCGCCTGTTTGGTGCACGATCTCGAGGTCGAGGTCTTTGAGCAGGGCGCTCGCCGCCGTTATGCGGCGATTGATGCCCATTGCACCCTGAGACCCGCCGAACACAAATACTTTGAACGGGCTCGCCGCAAAACGCTGGGGGCTCTCCGTCTCAGTCCACCGGGCCAGCTCGATTTCCGGACGGCAAGGGTGACCCACAACCCGAGTATCTCGACCAGGAAACGATGATTCGGAAGCTGCAAAATTCACGTAGATGCGCCGGCAGAACTTCGCCATCCAGCGGTTCGCAAGGCCTGGATGCCGGTTCTGCTCGAGGATCTCGCAGCGCACACCCAGCAAGGAGCCGATCACAAGAAATGGCGCGCCCGCGTAACCACCCGCACTGAAGATCAGGTCTGGCCGGCGCGTAAAAAGGATTCCCAGGCACACAAAGACCGAACGAAACAAGTTGAAGATCGTTTTTGCCAGACTAAGCGGCCCCTGCCCTTTTAGCTTTCCGGAGGGAATAAGAACCACTTCGTAGCCGCTCTTTGGGATCAGCTTCTCTTCGATACTGCCGTGGGAGCTCACGAAAAAAATCTCTGCTTCCGGCGCGAGTTTACGAATCTCTCCCGCTACAGCCACCTGCGGATAGAGGTGCCCCCCAGAGCCGCCGCCGGCGAACGCAATTCGAATAGGTCTTCCGCCTCTTGCCTCGCCCATAATCAACTCAGCCTGGCTCACGCCGGCCCTGGGCCGAAACGTTAAGCAGGATACCTACGATCGACAGGGCACAAACAATGGATGAGCCTCCGCTTGAGATGAAGGGCAGGTTCATTCCTTTGGTCGGGAAAAGGCCAAGCACGATCGCCGCATTCCAGAAAAGCTCGAGCCCGAGCAGGATCGTGAGACCAGCGGCCAGAAGCGCCTGAAAACGATTGCCGCTCTTTGCTGCCGCGCGGATTCCGCGAAAGATGAGCACGAGGAAAACCAGGCTGAGCAGGCTGATGCCAAGAAAACCAAGCTCTTCCCCTACCACGCTGAGAATGAAATCGTTGTGCGCTTCTGGAAGGTAGAAAACCTTTGCGCGGCTCGCGCCCAGCCCAGCCCCAAAAAGCCCGCCCCGGTAGAAGGCGATGAAAGACTGCACGATCTGGAAGCCGGCGCCCTGGGGATCGGCCCATGGGTCGAGGAATGTGAGCATGCGCGCGCGCCGGTATGGAAACATCGCGATCCCGGCCGCGACGAACGGCAGAACCGCCGCAGCCGAAGCCATGAGATATTTCAGTCGCACGCCAGCGAGATAAAGCAGGAAGCCGCTCGTGGTGATAACGAGCGCAGACGAGCCAAAGTCTTTTTGAAGCATACAGAAAAAAATTGTCACGGCGGGCGCCCAGAGAAAAACGAGGAAGCCAGTGGTGATGCGATTCCAGTCACGATTCTCCGTGGCAAGCAGCTTTGCCATAATCATCACCAGGCCGAGTTTCGCGAACTCAACCGGCTGTAGGGAAAATCCGCCGACATTCAGCCATCGGCTTGCGCCGCCGGCCCGGTGCGAGATTCCAGGAACCTGAGTGAGCGCCATTAGGATTAGCGATGCCAGAAACAAGGGCATCGCCAGCTTCTCCCACAGCCTGAGGTCGATGAAGCGACACACCGTCATCGCACCAAAACCGGCGCAGAGGAAAGCAAGATGGCGGTTGAAGTAGTAGAGGCCGTCGCCGAATTTTTCCTGCGACAAGATATAGCTGGCGGAATAAACCATCACCAGCCCGAAGGCGGCTAAGCTGATGGCGACGAGAAGAAGGAGCTTGTCGGAATTTCCGCCCGCAGAAATAGGCAGATAAGAAAGAGGTTTAAATCTCTTCCACGTACTTCTTAAAGTAGTTGCCCCGCTCTTCATAGCTTACAAACATATCGTAACTCTCACAGCCGGGTGCCAACAAGATGATATCGCCCTCTCGTGACTTCTGATACGAGAGCAACACGGCTTCCTCGAAAGTTCCGACGAGAAAGGTCTCCGAAAGATCGCCCAGGCAGCGGTTGATGTGCTCCTTTGCTTCCCCTACCAGCACTAGAGTCTTTACACGGGTTTTTACAACTTCGGCCAGGCTCACGAAATCGGCCTGGGCGTCGCGCCCGCCTGCGATCAGAATGATCGGCTCAAAGGGGAAGGAATCGAGTGCGAGACGGAGCGTATCCACAGTCGTGGCGCGCGAATCATTGAACAGGCGAACTCCGCCCTTTTTCTTCACGAACTCGAGGCGATGAGGAACGCCCGGAAACACGTCGATGACCTTCTGGATGGCCTCATTGCTCACACCGAGCAATTTTGCCGTATTCACGGCAGCCATCAGGTTGTCTCGATTGTGAAGACCGAAAAGCTTCAAATTGCGGAGGCTGAACACCGCTTTATCGCCTTTGGCGTCTTTCCACGCGAGCTCACGGCCACTGGAGGCCAGCCAGGATCCTTTATAGACCTTGGCCACTTCTTCACCGAGGCCAGCCGGATCTTTACGACGGTAAACCCACTTTGGAGCAGGATTGCCAGCCACCACGCCCTTGAGGTTGCCATCACGGAAGTTGTACACGATGGCGCACTTATCATCGAGGCCGGCCAGCAGCTTCTGCATCACGCCGCCGTAAGCATCCACCGAAGGAAAGCGCTCAGGGTATGGTGGCTGAAGAGCGGTAAGTACCGCGATCTGGGGCCGGAACTTCTGAAGATTGTCGAGCTGGTAGGCGCTCATTTCCAGGAGCACGTAGTCGACTTTGAGATTCTTCACGAAAAGATTGGCGAGCGGCTCGCCGTGATCACCGCTGTAAAAAACAGTTTTCTTCCCGGCCTCGAGAAATGCGCGCACGAGGAAAGCCACCGAAGTTTTCCCGGTACTGCCGGCGATGGCGACGATCGGCACTTCGATCTCGCGGGAAAGCAACTCGATGTCGCTCACCACGGGGATTCCTTTGGCGCGGGCTTCGTCGAGAGGCTTGGTGTCCATTCGCACACCCGATGACACTACAACCGTGTCGGCTTCGCTGAACCATTGCGGAGTATGCTTTCCATACTCGGCTTCGACTTCCGGTTTAAGCAGTGCGAGCTCTTTAGAAGGCTCGGCCACGTTGTCTTTCGGATTCGTTTCCGACACACGCACGATTGCGCCGCGGGAATGCAATAGCTTAGCGAGTGCCAGTGTGCTCTTGCCGAGCCCCATGATCAGCACTTTCTTGCCGCTATAAAGAGTATTTAATGGTTTCGACATTCCGGTCCCCAGCTACCTCAGCTTGAGCGTGCTTAGTGCCACGATCGCAAGCAGGATAGAAATAATCCAAAAACGCACAATCACCTTGGGCTCAGGCCACCCCTTCAGCTCGAAGTGGTGATGCAAGGGAGCCATCCGAAACACCCTCTTACCTCTGGTCTTGAAGGATGCAACCTGGATCATTACCGACAAGGCCTCGGCAACGAAAACTCCGCCCACTATACATAGAAGAATTTCGTTCTTGGTTACAACTGCTAAAGAGCCTATTGCGCCGCCCAATGAAAGACTGCCCACGTCGCCCATGAAAACCTGGGCGGGATGGGTGTTAAACCAGAGAAAACCGAGGCCAGCGGTAGCCGTGGCAGCCGCAAATACGGCCAGTTCGCCCGAACCGGCCACATAGGGGATCTCCAGATACTTCGCGATCACGCTGTTTCCGGAGAGGTAAGCCAGGAGCATGAAGGTTCCGGTGGTAGTAATCACTGGTCCGATAGCAAGGCCATCGAGACCGTCCGTTAGGTTCACAGCGTTTGAAGCTCCTACGATCACGCACATGGCGAAAGGGATGTAAAACCAGCCAAGATCGAACACAATATTCTTGAAAAACGGCACATGAAGATCAGGTTTCACATGGGTGAAGTTGAGGAAAAGCCAGGAGGCGATCCCCGCCACAATAATCTGCCAGAACATCTTCTGCCGCGCGGATAGGCCTTTCGGATTCTTCTTCACCACCTTGCGGTAATCGTCGACAAAACCGATCGCGCCGTAACAAACAGTCACGAATACCACGATCCATACGCTCACGTTCGTGAGATCTACCCAAAGCAATAGTGAGATGAGCAACGCGAAAAGAATGAGCACCCCGCCCATAGTTGGCGTACCGGATTTTTTCAGGTGAGTCTGGGGACCATCGGTTCGCACCACTTGCTTCATCTGGAGCTTTTTGAGCCAGTTGATCATCAATGGGCCAAGAAAAAGGGAGAGAAGGAGGGCAGTTACGGCGGCGCCAAGGCTACGAAAAGTGATGTAGCGAATTACATTGAACACGCTGAATTGCGCAGCTAGCGGATACAGGAAATACAAAAGCATTTCGTATCTTGGTCAATTTCTGAGGACCGTGTCAACCCCTTGTTTTTTTTCCAGTTCACGCAATGCTGCGGCTGCTTCGGCCTTGTCGTCAAAGGGAAAAACTTGGGCCCCAATCAGCTGCCCAGTTTCATGTCCTTTGCCGGCAATGCATACGATATCACCGGGCCCCGCGCTGCGCAGTGCGAGCTGAATTGCCTTCTTGCGGTCGGCCTCTACCCGGCAATCTTTGCCCCCCGCAGAATGGAAAGCGCCCTCAATCGCCGATATGATCTTCATGGGATCTTCGGACCGCGGATTGTCGCTTGTGATCACCGATAGATCCGCAAGCCTCGCCGCCACCGATCCCATTTGAGTGCGACGATCGGGCGGGCGGTCGCCACCGGCGCCGAACACAACGATGAGCTTTCCCCGGCAAAGGCGACGCAGGGATCCAAGAACATTCTCGAGCGCGTGGCCCATATGCGCGTAGTCGATGAAAACTGAGAACGGCAAATTTGACTCCACCTGATCGAGCCGGCCCGGAACATAGGCTTCGGCCACTCCCTTGCGGATGGCGTCCATACCAATCCCCGCTCCCAGTGCGAGCACCGCGGCCCCGGCGGCATTCGGAATACTGAAATCGCCTACCAGCCTGGAAGTAAGCTCAAAGGAGCCGATACCCGGCCCGTCTAAAGTGAAAGAGTTCTTTCTGGCCGTCGTTTCCACGTTGGAAATTTCGAAGTCTACGTGGCCGCTCTTCTCATGATTCTTCTTTTCACCAAACGTAAGCCAGCGGCCCGGGCATTCTTTTGCAATCCGAGAACCATAGGGCTCATCCTTGTTGGTGATCGCAATGGTATCGGTGCGGCGAAAGGGCGGCGCAAACAGAAGCTTCTTCGACTGAAAATAGGTTTCCATATCACCGTAGAAATCGAGGTGGTCTTCGCTTAGGTTCGTAAACAGCACTCCTTCGAATTCAAGCCCCCACACCCTGTCGAGGGAAAGCGCGTGGGAGGAAACCTCCATAAGCGCGGTATCGCTGCCGTTAGCGACTGCTTCGGCAAGAAAGCCGTGCAGATCGAGGGACTCCATCGTGGTCTTATCGGAATAGGCACGGCGACCCGGGTGACGAACTTCTACCGTGCCCATCAACGCCGTGGCCCTACCAGCCGCACGAAAGATAGCCTCAAGAATATAGACAGTACTTGTTTTTCCCTTGGTGCCCGAGACTCCGTAGAGTTTCAGCTTGCGCGCGGGGTGGTCATAAAATTCCGCACTGGCCACCGCGAGACTTCGCCGCACATTTTCCACCGCGATGCATTTTGTTCGCAGCTCGGGCGCAACCTGGCTGCCCTTTTTAATGACCGCCGCGATCGCGCCTTTCTCGAGAGCAGAGGCCACGTACTGCGTGCCGTCTTCCTTGAAGCCGGGCACCGCGAAGAACAGGAAACCAGGCCCGACCTTTCGAGAATCGTAGTGCAATCCGGTCGCCTCTCCCGGCATGATTGAGCCCGGCACGAGCGCCGACAAATTTCTCATGGAACATTCACCTCTCGGTCAAGCCTAACGGCAACATGATCGCCCTTGCGAAGGAGCGCGCCCACGGCGGGTTGCTGGCCGCGCACAAGCCCCGAGCCGCGCAACCTGAGGTGCAGGTCTTTTCCGCTGAAAAGTTCCATCACATCACGCGCGGTGAGGCCGCTCAGGTCGGGCATCAGCCAATCCTCGTTGGAAGCCATCAGCTCGGTCGGAGCGGCTGGAGCAGCCGCTATCAGCCGGAACTGGTCTTCACTTTTCTTTTCCCGCTCTTTTTCTTTTTGGGTGAGCGGAGCGAGCGGGATGAGATTCATGTCAGGGGCTATGCCTTCACGGGCAAGGGCCGCGGCCATGATCCTGCGGAATACCGGAGCGGCGGTTTCACCTCCGAAGTAGGGAAACTTTGGTTCGTCCATCATCACGTAAACCACGTAGTTGGGACGCACACCCTTAACGTAGCCCACAAAGCTCGACATGTATTTGCCCGAGCGGTAGCCCTTGCCGGGAATCGGCTTCTGCGACGTGCCAGTTTTCCCGATCACAGTGAAGCCCGGCACTGCTGCCTTCGGGGCGGTGCCCTCTTCTCCGGTCACAGGGATAAGCATCTGCTCCACCTGTGCAGCTGTTTTCGCCTCCATCACCTTCACCCTGGGAGCAATCGGCAGCGCTTTTACGAGTTCTCCTTCGAAGGTGTGCAGCTCTTTCACAAGACGAGGTGTTACGAGAAACCCACCGTTGGCGAGAGCGGCGTAGCCACGCACTACCTGAAGCGGCGTGGTCGTGAGGCCCTGGCCGAAAGAAACGTTTGAGTGGAGGATCTTCGACCATTTTTCGGGTCGCGCGATCCCGCCGTTGGGCTCGCCGGGCAAGTCGACGCCCGTTTTCGTGCCGATGCCGAGGTGGCGGTACCATTGATAGAGCTTCTCCTGACCGAAGAGAAAACCGATCTTGGTTGCCCCAACGTTACTGGAGTGCATGAGCACTTCGCCGATCGAAAGCCAGCCCCACTTATGCTTTGTCTCCGATTCGTTCACCCAGTGCTTGCCGATTTGCATCTTGCCGTATTCGCAGAAAACTTTCGACTTCGGCGTAATTACACCTGCTTCGAGCGCACCAGCCACCACCAGGGGCTTCATTACGGAGCCTGGCTCGTAGGTATCGGTCACTGATCTATTGCGACGCTGCTCGGCGGTGCTCTGCCCGAAATGATTGCTGTTGAAAGAGGGAGCGGAGCCCATGGCGATGATATCGCCGTTGTCGGCGTCCATGATGATCGCGGTGGCTGCGAGCGAGCCCGAGTCTTTGAGGCCGCGCGCGAGCTCTTCCTCAAGGGCATACTGTAGCGCTTTGTCGATCGTGACCACGACGGATTTTCCGTCCGCGTTAGCTTTCGCTTTGGGATCAGGAACTCCTGCGAGCTCCTTTTCATAGTAGAGCTCTATGCCCTCAAGACCGTTAGAATCGAGGCCCGTGAAGCCCAGCAGCTGGGAGGCCAGCGAGCGGTTCGGGTAGAATCGGCGGCTTTCTTTGGCGAGGCCGAACGCGAGCCCTAGAGTTGGGTAGCGCTCGAGTACATCGCTGACCTCGGCCTCTTCTGTTTCAGACAGCTGGCGCTTCAACCAGACGAATGCTTTCTCGCTTTTCAGCTTGGCTCGGATCGCAGCGGCAGGAAGTCCGAGCGGTTTGGCGAGCAAGGAGGCGGCCTGCCAGCGGTCCTTCACCTTTCCGGGGTTCCCGAAAAGCGACCGCACCTCGTTGCTCACCGCAATTGGCTCCATGTTGCGGTCAAGAATATACCCGCGGCGAGGCATACGCGGCGGCTCCTGGCGAAACTGCCGGTTCATCGCGGTCGTGAGCCGGTCAGACTGCGTAAGCATCAGCGTTGCAGCGCGAATCAATACCCCGGCGCCAAGCAAGGCGATCATCAGGAAGGCTATGCCCAGGCGAATGCGGAAGTTCTTGTCCATGGTCCTCAGACCTGGCCGAGGATCCGGATGAACAACCAAGCCGTCATGGCTCAGTCAGTACGATCACCTGTTCCGGGCGGGGTCTGCTTAAATTGTATTTTTCCTTGCCCAGATCTTCAAGGCGCTTCGGCGAAACCAGGCGTGCCCATTCAAGTTTTAGGCGATTATTCTCGGCAAGAACTTCCTGCTCTCGGGCTTTGAGCCGGGAACCCTCGCGCCGCAAACGGGTATTCTGAACCCTGGTCCACACGAAGAAGAGAGCCACCAGAGTGATTCCGGCCACGATCAGCACTACCCTCAGGGTGCCGCCACTGCCTTTTTTGCTTCCGGGGGTTTTTTGTGCCTTATTCGCCGCCATCGCCGGGTGGTCTCCTGATTTCCTCGGAGTTTCTCACGAAAACGCGGAGCTTTGCTGAACGCGAGCGGGGATTGGCCCCTATTTCGTCGTCGGAGGGCACTATCGGCTTCTTTTGCAGCAGAAGCCCCGGTGGGTGATTGCAGCGCGGGCAGGTCACGACCGTCAGCGGACACACGCACATGGAGGTCAAGTAGCGTAATCGCTCTTTCACCAGTCGGTCTTCGAGAGAATGAAAAGAAATCGCCGCGAACACGCCACCCGGGCTCAGGATTTCCGGAATTTCAGCCAGAAGACGCCGGAGCCCGTCGAGCTCGCCATTTACCGCAATCCGGATCGCCTGGAAAACCCGCGTGGCGGGATGCGGGCCCTTTTTCGGCCCATGCGCTCGTGGCAGGCAGTCTTCGATGATCTTCGCTAACGCCAGCGTGTCGGCGATTGGAGCTTTTTCCCGGTGCTCCACGATTCGCGACGCGATCTTGCGTGAGAAGCGCTCTTCCCCATACTCAAAAAACACTTTTTCGAGTTCCTGCCGCGGCCAGTGGTTTACCACTTCATACGCGGTAAGAGGTTCGGAGCGATCCATCCGCATATCGAGCGGGCCGGCTTTCATGAAGGAAAAACCTCTATCGGGTATATCGATCTGAAAAGAGCTCACGCCAGCGTCTACGATGATTCCATCCACACTATTGATGGCGAGCTCGCTCAGCCGCTGCCGGATATCGCCGTAATTGGAATGCACAAGCGTGAGGCGACCGGCAGCTATTTCTTCGGCAAAACGTTCACGGCCGCGCGCAATCATGTCTTCGTCGCGATCCAGGGCGATCACCTTTGCGTTCGGTTTCCTTTTCAACAGAAGATCCGTGTGGCCGCCACCGCCGAACGTGCAATCTATGTAAATATTGCCACGGTTTTCGAGGAGAGGCGCCACCGTCTCACGGAGCAGGACTGTTAAATGCTGATAATCCCTTTCAGTCGCCATTTCGAAATTCGTTATCTCACAAAACTCCGTACACTGTAAGCGTTGGACCATATGAAGCCGGTTAATGATGACCGCTCCCCAGGATGGGCCAACGAGCTTCACGGAGGATCCCTAAATGTTCAAGACTCTGGCCCTGTTGGTCTCATTTCTCACCCCTACTCTCTCTTTCGCCCACGGCGGCCCAGAACAAGGCCAGCACTGGGCCGGAATCCGTGCCAAGAACAAATTCGAGCGCACCAAGCTCGTGAATCTCGGCTTCTCGATCGAAACCACGCGGGACGACATGTCCTACGGCTTCGCCGATGAGAACATAATCAACAGCATTGAAAAGGCCGGCTTCGAAGTGACCGCCCATTTTCCGGCGAGCGAGATCCGCGCGCTCGACTTCCCGAGCGGCGACAGCATCTACCATAACTACGCCGAGATGAATGCTGAGATTGACGCCCTCGTGGCCAAGTATCCCAACCTCGCGCACAAGTTCACGATCGGAAAATCTCTCCAGGGCCGCGACATCGTGGGCATCCGCATCGGCGCACACGCAACCGACGGTCTCTCGCAGAGCTCGCTGCCCGGGATCGTGATCATGGGCGGCCACCACGCCCGCGAACACCTCTCGATGGAGATCCCGCTCCTTCTCGCCAAGCACCTTCTCGAAACCCGAGACGGCACCGTGCTTCGCCTGCTCGATACCCGCGACATCTTTCTCATCCCGCAGGTGAATCCCGATGGAGCCGAGTTCGATATTGCGACCGGCAGCTACCAGATGTGGCGCAAAAACCGCAACCTCAACAATGGCAATCGTTGCGCGGGCGTAGACCTGAACCGCAACTATGGCTTCAAGTGGGGCCAGGGCGGCAGCTCGACCAATCCCTGCTCCGACACGTTCATGGGCCCCGCCGCTTTCAGCGAACCGGAAACCCGGGCAGTGAAAGCGTTCGTGGAAGGCCATCCCAACCTGAAAGTGCTGCTCACGCTTCACACCTATAGCGAGCTGATTCTCTACCCCTGGGGGGTTTCCTACGACGGTGTAGAGAACGTCGCTGACCGCACTACCTTCATCAAAATGGCGCAGGCGATGGCGACCTGGAACGGCTATACGCCCGAGCAGTCGAGCGAGCTCTACATCACGAGCGGCGATACGGTTGACTGGGCCTACGGCACTCTCGGCATGTTCGCCTTTACGTTTGAGCTGAGCCCAAGCGGCGGCGGATTTGGAGGCGGCGGTTTCTACCCGGGCCCTGCCGAGATCCAGCGCACTTTTCAAGCGAACCTGCGCCCCGCGCTCTACCTCATGGACATCGCCGACAATCCGCACCGCGCGGCTTCGGCGCCGGAGAGCACATTGTTCTACGGTCAAAAGTAGCTTCATCAGTTCATCTAAAAGAGGCGGCACTTCCAGCAACGGACGGGCCGCTTTCTTTTTAGGTGCCCTAACCGCAGCTCAGTTTACGAGTTTTTCGCCAGTTACCGCTGGTGCCACTGCTTGGCCTGCATCCTTCCACGGCTCGGCAGTCAGGCTTTCGCGCTCGGCGGCCACAGCGGGATCCGCCGAAGCCGGCAGCCGCTCTGGTTCCTCCACCTCGGCTTTTCTCTGCCCGTCGTGCTTGAAGTCTTTGGCGATCGCTTCATAGCGCTGCAAGAAATCCGTCTGGTTTTCTACCGGCACGCGAACGGTATAACCAACCGGCATGTACTTGATGCCGTTGTAAACATCAGGCGTTAGCGCGGGGTTCAGCTCGCGAAAGAGCGTCTCGTCGATCTCCATCTTCGCTAGGAAATCCTTGAGCGCCATGAAGTCGGGCATTACGAACTCATCGAACTCGAGCCGTTTGGCGCGAGGAACCACCCCGAGGTAAACTTCGCTGTTCTTGGCCACGTGAAGGGCGGCAAGAAAGCACGCGTAGAAGTTCTTCGAAGCAAATCCGAAGTTCTTGTTATCGATTTTGTCCACCCGTTCGATGATCTCGGCGATCTGCCGCGTGCCAGTTTCCCTCGCGGTTCTCGCCACTCCGGCGGTTCCGTGGTTGTAGGCGGTGATCGCGAGCGGCCAGTCTCCCAGCATGTCGAAATTCTGCTTCATCAGCCGGGCCGCTGCTTCGGCCGCACGCATGGGATCGTTGCGCTCGTCGACCACATCGTCGACCCGGAGGAAAAGCTTCCCCGTATAAGGCATGAATTGCCAGATCCCGCTCGCGCCCACTTTGGAAACCGCCCGCTTGTTGAAGCCGCTTTCCACGAAGGGAAGATAGGCAATCTCTTCCGGAAGCCCGAGGCGGCGGAAGAGGTCTTTCATGCGCGGCAGATAGCGCCCGCTCACGAAGAGCGCGTCTTCGAGTGCGTCTCGCAGGCCGCTCTGGGTTCGCAGAAGCTTGGAGTCATCCGCCACCGAGGGAAGGAGCTCCAGCAAACCCTCTTTCTCGAAAACTTCTACGATCGCATTTTCGTCCGGCTTCATCAGCTCGCGCTTGAGAGTTCCGGCCTTCACCAGCTCCATCTTCGTCGCCGCCCTCTTGAGGAGCGCAGAAATCCTGCGTTTTTCGGAAGGCACGATCCCGGGCTTATCGCGGGTGTCGATCCTGGCGAAAACCAGCTGGGGAAAGCGGATGTCGACAATGAGTGTCTCCCAGGAATGGTACCTGGCATAAATATCGACCCAGAACTTCACGCGAGGTGCCAGCCTCGGATCGAGAGCGAAGGGCCCGTAAGGCTGGATCGCTGGTGGGGTCTGCACGGGGCCCGCGGTCTCGGCCGTGACCACAGTGGTGGGTTCGGCGGCATGGGCGCAAACGCTGAAAAAAACGAGCAGGAAGCCAGTTAACTTCAGAGATGCAGCTGTTGAACGAGCTCCAGACATTTATCTTCCCAATCCTTCAGTTCGCGCAGCAAACCTGGGTCGTTTCGCTGGTCATTCTCAATCAGAGAGAACACCACTTTTTCTCCCGAGGCGGCCGCCGTTACTCCCGTGAGCGATGTAACCACCTGCTTGCTCCAGAGGGTTCCTGTTTTTCCCCTCACCTTTAGCGGCTGAAAGTTGGAGCCGGTTCTCTTGAATCTATTCTTCAAAGTTCCGGTGCTTCCACCCGCTGGCAAGCTACCTAATAGATCGGCAAAAACGAGAAAATCTCGATAGGCATCTTGTGTTGTCTCCGTGAAGCAACGGGCTGTGACGCGCGTGTCCCAGGCAAGACCCGAGCCATTCTCCATAGAGCTTTCTGAGCAGGCTGCATGCTTACGCAAGTATTCCGTAACAACCTGTTTTGATTTGGCCCACGTGGCCTGCGAGTCTGGCGCTGCGGAAAGCGAAAAGAAAATTTCTTCGGTCATGAAATTATTGCTGTAGTTATTGCTGAGACGGAGGAGGTCTTGAAGTGCAAGACCTTCGATGCTGGTGAGCGGCTCTTTGTCAGGATTCACGAGGCCATTTTCGAGGCCGCCGTAGTCTTTCGCGACACTGACTCCTTCCTTACGCAGTAGCTGCGCGAACGCAGAAGCAATATGCGCCTCTGGGAGTGCTACCGACCCATACACGACAACAGGTGTCGCCTTGCGCCCGATGGATCCACTGACTAAAAAAGTTTGCCGGTTCCCGTCCGTTCCCATCGGCTTTACGGTGATACTTTTTCCGCTTCCACCCGATACCGTGACTTCGTTTTTCAGGATCGCGTAGGGATTCTCGACTGGCCCGGCCTCGAGAATTGCCTTCGGCCCCTTCCCCGGAGTTACGTGAATTTCGAGGGAGTTGAAATTAAGCGCAGTGCTCGACACCAGGGCAGTGAAGGGTTCGCCGCTTCCCTCGAACTCCCGCAGCCCCGTATAGGTCTGCTCGAATGCGGAGGCGTTCACCTTGATCGAGCCCACTTTCTTGATGCCGAGCCGGGCCACGTTGCGGGCCAGGAGCCAGAGCCGCTCGCTCACGAGGTAAGGATCCCCATTTCCGGCGAGCACGAGGTCATCGCCCGACTGGAAAACCCTAGTCTCAAACGTGTAACCGGGGCCGAGTTTTTCGAGCGCGGCCATCGCAGTAATCAGCTTTGCATCAGAGGCGGGAATCATTTTGCGATCTTCATTGTGAGTGAAAATCACCTGCTTTGTGCCGAGCACTTCCATGCGTATGGCCGCTGTGGTTTTTGCCGAAAGAGAGGCCACGTGCTTTTTCATTTTTTCCTGGAACTCGGCAAGATCGAGGGCGAAAGCGGCAGGGGCGGCGTGCACAAACACCAGCAGCACCAAAAGGAATGAGCGGGGCGACATCTTACCTCCGTGACTATTCTTGAAGCCGGTCTTAGAATCTAACCTAAGATGCGAATCCTCCGGGAAAGAAAAAACTGGCTCACTCACTTGACCGTGACAAGCGTGATTCTGTTCTTTTTCATGGCCTGCTCGAAGCCCGCTTCCACGCCAGCGGATACTCTCGTGGTGGAAATGGAAACCCCGATCTCCACTTTCAATCCTCTCTACACGATGGACACAAATTCCCAGCATGTGAACGAGCTGATGCATGCGAGCCTCGTGGTGATGTCGCCGCAGCTCACCCCGGAGCCCTACCTGGCCGAGTCTTTCAAGTCGGAAAACGACACCACGATCTCTTTCAAGCTTCGGAAGGGCTGTAAATTCGAGAATGGAAAGGAGATCACAGCGCGCGATGTGGAAAAGAGCATTGCTGCCTATCTCGATCCGAAATTTGAAAGCTCGTTCGCCAAGAGTTCCTTCGAACGAATCAAGAGGGTGGAGGTAGTCGACGACTACAGCTTCAAGATCGTCACCGACAAACCCACCCCGTCACTCCTCACTGATCTCGAGCTCCTCAAGGTGATCCAGCTCGAAGGAGCTGACCTCGCCTCCAAGCCCAAATCGCTGCCGGGAGCCGGCCCCTATCGCCTCACCGACTACGGCACCTCTGAGTATCTCCTCGAACGTACAGGCCAGCCCTGCCTGCCGCAGCCAAAGCTTCCGAAAATTCTCGTTCGAGTGGTGCGCGACGACCTCTCTCGCTTTCTGAAGCTGAAGCGCGGGGAACTCGATATCGTGCTCAACGACATGAACTACCGCAAGGTGAGCATGGTGATGAACGACCCCACTTTGCCCATGAGCGCCCTGGCGATCAACAGCGCGAGCTATGCCTATATGGGGGTAAACCAGAACAAGGAAAACCTCCGCGACCCGCGCGTACGCAGGGCACTTGCTCTGAGTTTTGATATCCCAACTCTGATAAAATACAAAAATCGTGGGTTGGGCAAACCCGCGCGAAATATGCTCGCCGATATGAACGCCTATGCGAATCTGAACATTCCACTGAAAACTCGCAACCTCGAGGAAGCGCGCCGTCTTCTTGATGAGGCCGGCTACTCCAACGGATCAAACGGCAAGCCACCGCTCAAAGTAACCCTTAAAACAAGCGCGAGTATGATCGCGGTGGAAAATGCGCGGGTTCTTACAGCACAGGCCAAAGAGGCCGGCATTCAGCTCACCCACAAAGCCTATGACTGGGGAATATTTTTCGCAGACGTGAAAGCCGGCAACTCGGAGCTCTATACATTGAGCTGGACCGGAGTGACCGACCCGCATCTTTATTACGAACTGTTTCACTCTTCTCAGATCGGCCGCAATAACCGCACCCGCTATTCCAATCCCGAGATGGACAAGTTGATCGAGCAAGGAGACGCCACGCTCGACGTCGCGAAACGAACAGTGATCTACAATAAGGTGCAGGAACTTGCCGCGAACGACCTTCCCTTCATTTCTCTCTGGCACCCCATGAACACGGCCGTTTTCCGCAAGAACGTGAAAGGCGTCACGCTTCATCCGATGGGAACCTGGCGCGTGATTCTCGCGATGAGCAAGGAAGCGGAACTTCCCCAATGAAGCGCTTTCTGGTGGGAGAACCGCTTACTCCTGGAGCGCGCATCCAGCTTTCTCCCGAAGAATCCAAACATTGCACCAGGGTGATGCGCCAGGCGGTGGGCGATACGATTCTTCTTACGGACGGGAAGGGCATCGAAGCCGAAGCCAGAATAATCTCTACTGAGAAGTCTGGCGTTGTAGCGGAAGTCAGTGCATTGCGCGAGGCGGCCTCCCGCCCTTTTCGCTTCGAGCTGATTCAGGCACCGCTCAAAGGTCCTCGCATGGACTGGCTCGTGGAAAAGGCCACCGAGCTCGGTGTCGACTCCCTGCATGTGGTGGATAGCCAGTTTTCCGTGGCCGGAGGGGAACGCTCCGAGCGCTGGCTGCGGCTTGCCCAATCCGCGATGAAGCAAAGCGGGAATCTCCGGATGCCCGAGATCCACGATTCCGCGCCCTTAGCCGAAGTTCTGGCCCGCCTTCCGGCCTCTTTTTCGGGCTTTCTGTTGAGTCCGGGTGCAAGAACGGGGTTGGCCGAGGCTGTCGGAGCCGCGCTCGCGCAAGGGAAGAGCCACGTGGTGCTTGCCATCGGGCCCGAAGGTGGTTTTTCCGGAGAAGAGGAAGAAGCCTTTGTGGCCAAGGGTTTCCTGCCCTGCCTTCTGTCGAGCCAGATTCTGCGAGGCGAAACAGCGGCCATGGCGGCCCTCGCGATTGCGCTCCATACGCTTGAGATCGGAACCGCGTCTAGGCTATAAAGGCTTTATGCAGTTCCACCCAAAAGACCTTAGCGAGCTCGACGACCTTACCGAGGAACACCTGGGCTTTTCCGCTCTGAGCGACGGCCTCGGCTTCACCCGCAACTCGAAAAAAGCTCCCGCCGCGAGTGCTTTTACTGACTTCGACCGTGCGGGCGAAGAAGATCCAGCGCTCCGGAAAAAGGCCCTCTCTGGCACCGGAGCCGTTGCCGCTGGGCCGGCTCGTCCAGTAATCACTCGCGTGGCCGCGGCATCCAATGTTCTCTCCGAGCCAGGTGCCCCTCGCGCCGACCGAGTCGCCGCCTTTCTTATCGACCTCGCGCTGATCGCCACCCCCTTGATTCTCAGCTGGTGGGTCAGCTTTGGCAGCCGTGCGATGGAGCTTTTCCGTGAAGACCGCCGCCCTCCTCTTTTTCTATTTGGCGTGATCTTCACCGTTTACTTCCTGCTTTCGGAGAGTTTCGGCGGCCAGTCGATAGGCAAGATGCTTCTCGGACTGCGCGTAGTGGAAGACGACAAGTACCAGAAGCCAACCGGGCTTAGTCACGCCGCCAAGCGCCTCGCCCTTCTCTTCGCGGGGGTGGCCTGCTTAGGTCTCGGCCTCTTTGCCTCGTTTTGGGATGCCAAGCGTCGCCCCTGGCAGGATCGCCTCTCCGGTTCCATCGTAAGAAAAAAAGCCTGAGCTGAAATTGGCCGTTAAACCTAGAAAAGCCGCGAAAAAGATCCTCCCCCCCGCCAGCGCCGCTCGCTGGGCTAAGGCATTTCAGAAAAACGGCAAACGAGTTGTATTCACCAATGGATGCTTTGACCTGCTTCACAGCGGCCACGTAACTTATCTGGAACAAGCTCGGCTACTCGGAGACGCGCTGGTGGTCGCCCTCAACGCCGATGCCTCCGTGCGCCGACTCAAGGGAAACGGCCGGCCTCTTGTAACGCTTAAAGACCGCGCCCGGGTGATGGCGGCCCTGGAGTGTGTAGACGCCGTGACCTGGTTTTCGGAAACCACGCCGGTGAAGCTCGTGGGCCGCCTAAAACCGATGATTTACGTCAAAGGCGGCGACTACGACATCGCGAAGATTCCTGAGTATCCGGTGGTAAATAGCTATGGCGGAAAAGCGCTCGCGCTCAGCTTCGTGAAGGGCCGCTCGACGACCCGCCTGATTGAGAAGATGGGAAAGAAATAAAGTGAATTCTGCCCGTGCAAAAGAGCTGGCCTCCGGTCTCCTCAAGGGCGACAAACGCTCCCTCGCCCGCCTGATCTCGCTCGTGGAGAACGGTGAACCTAAGGCATCTGAAGCCTTGTCGCTGATTTATCCCCACACAGGCAAAGCACATCTCCTCGGGATCACCGGGCCCCCCGGTGCCGGAAAGAGCACGCTCACCGACAAGATCATCCGCCGTGCGCGTGCCGACGGCAAAAAGGTCGGCGTGCTTTGCGTGGATCCCTCCTCTCCCTTTTCAGGCGGTGCCATCCTTGGCGACCGCATCCGAATGCAGGAGCATGCCGCCGATAGTGAGGTTTTCATCCGCAGCATCGGCACCCGAGGAGGCCAGGGCGGCTTGTCGCGCTCCACTTTAGAGAGCGCGATGCTGCTCGACGCCGCTGGCTACGATCTCGTGATCCTGGAAACCGCAGGCGTAGGGCAGACGGAACTCGGCATCCTCGAAGTGGCGCATTCCATCCTCGTGGTGCTTGTGCCGGAAAGTGGCGACGATATCCAGATGATGAAGGCCGGTATTCTGGAGATCGCTGACCTTCTAATTGTGAATAAGTGCGACCGGCAGGGCTCTGATCACATCGTGAAAGAACTGCAGATTATGCTGGAGATCGCGGGGGCTTCGAAGGGGTGGACCATCCCCGTGCTCAAGACCGTCGCCGAAAAAGGCGAAGGCGTGAACGAAGTCTATAAGGCGCTCGAAAGACACCTCAACTTCCTGCGCATGTCGGGAAAAATAAACGACAAGCGCGCACACTTCGCAAAGACCGCAATCCTGCACATCGTGCGCGATCTTGCCGTGCAGGAAACAGAAGAAAAGCTGCGCACCGAATATGGCGCTTCCCTCCTCGAGAAAATTTCAAAGCGAAAGCTCGACCCGTTCAGCGCCGCACGAGAGCTTTTTTCGGGGCGAAATAAGTGAAACTTACAACGCCAGAAACAGATTCTTCAGGTAGCGGCCTTCGCTCATCGACGCGAGCACCGGGTGATCAGAGCTCATCGCGCCACGGTTGAGCACACGCGCGTCGCGGCCGCCTTCCGCCAGAACCTTCTGCACCATCTCCTCGAAGCGCTCTTCCGGCATGTGGTAGGAGCAGCTTGACGTGCTGAGCACTCCGCGCCCGCTCACGAGCTTGAGCGCAGCGGCGTTGAGGTCTTTGTAGTTCTTTGAGCCTTGGTTAAAACTCTTCTTGCTCTGGATAAGAGCCGGCGGATCGAGCGCGATTGCATCAAAGGAGCGCTCCTTCATACCATTGAGTGCCTCGAGCGCATCCGACTTTACGAGCTCGATCTTGTCTTCCATTCCGATCGATCGCGCCGCGAGCCGCACGCTTTCGAGCGCGGGCGCGGAGCTATCCAAGAAGGTGCAATGTGCAGCACCGCCCTTGAGCGCGCCGAGGCCCCAGGCGCCGGCGTGGCAGAACACGTCGAGTACTCGCATTTTGCTTGTCTCTTTACGGGCCTTGCCCTGCACCCAACGGCGGAAATAAGCGCGGTTCTCGCGCTGGTCGAAGAAGAAGCCGGTTTTCTGCCCGGAAAGCGGGTCTACCGGGAAGCGAATTCCGCTTTCTGCAGCATAAGCTTCGCCCAGTTTTCCGATCGCCACCTTGGTGCCCACTTCCATGCCTTCGAGCTGGGCAGAGCGGCTGTCGCTGCGGATCACTACGCAGGGATTTTTCTCGCCGTAGCGCTCCTGGGCCAGCTCTGCGATCGTTGCAGCGATCATTTCTGCCTGCAGCTGCATGCCCAAGGCATGGGGTTCGATCACCCAGGCACCCTGGTAGCGATCCACGATCAAACCCGGAAGGCCGTCAGCCTCCCCAAATAGCGCGCGATAGGTACCCTGTGCATCCGTTTCAGCGCCGAAGAGTACATCACGAATCTCGAGCGCCTTCTCAATGCGGGAACGAAAAAAAGTGCCGTCGATCGCTTCACCGCGGGTGCGGGAGAGAATGCGAATGGCGATCAGTGAGGTCGGATTCACGAAACCCGTGCCGAGATACTCGCCGCGGCAGTCGAGCACGTCCACCAGTGCACCGGCCTCAACCCTCGCAAAAACCTTGGGATCTGCCAATTCATTGCTGAAAACCCAGGGGTGACGCTTCTTAGCGCGGTCCTGAGCATGACGGTTCAACGTGATACATGGTAATGATTTCATATGCGTACTCACCGGGTGGATTGGTACCACCATCTGCCGCAATACGTGAAAGAAATTCTCGAAACCCTCCATACGGCGGGACACGAAGCTTACGTGGTGGGCGGAGCAGTTCGCGATCTCTGGCTGGGCCTGCAGCCGAAGGACTTTGACGTCGTTTCCGGAGCAACTCCCGACGAAGTAGAAAAGCTGTTCACGCGCACGGAAGGCGTTGGGCGCCAGTTCGGGATCATGATCGTGATTACCGATGCCGGGCCGGTGGAAGTGGCCCGCTTCCGCGCAGACGCAGAGTACAAGGACGGCCGGCACCCGACGGGCGTCGTGTTCTCGAGCCCTGAAGAAGACGCCAAGCGCCGGGATTTCACGATCAACGGCCTCTTCTACGACCCGAAAAAAGGCGAGGTTATCGACTATGTGGAAGGAATCCAGGATCTAGAAGCCAAGCTGATCCGCTGCGTAGGCGATCCCGAGGTCAGGTTCCAGGAAGACTCTCTTCGCATGTTGAGAGCCGTTCGGTTCCACTCCCAGCTCGCGGCCAGGGGCTTTAGCCTGGATTCCGAGCTCGTACAATCCGTGCAAAAACTGGCTCCTCGCCTGGCACTCGTGAGCCGCGAACGAGTAACACAAGAAATCGAGAAGATCTTTCTCTCCCCCCAGCCCAGCGTGGGCCTTTTCGATCTCGTGCTCTGCGCGCTTTGGCAGCAGGTTTTCCGGTGCCCGCTCCCGAACGCAGCCGTGCACAGCAACTTCGATGTGCTGGGAGAAACCTATCTGCTGTTTTCTTCCAGGCCAGCCGCCCTTCCCCTCTTCGTTTCGGCAGCAGAACGCTGGCTTTCTGGCTGGCCCGCGGATTCTTTCGTGCTCACCAAAGATGCTAAAGCGGCGATGAAGGCCGTTCCCTCCCTTTGCGAAAAGCTGCTTCGCTATACGTCTCTCTTCCGTGCTGAGAAAAAACTCCTGCTGAGCGAAGAGTTCATCTTCGAGGCGCTCACGATCCTCGAGGTGGAAGGCGACGAAGAGGTGCAGGCAATGATTGATGAGGCGGAAGCAAATCGGAAAACCTGGGCCGACGCCAAAACTCTAAACCCCCCACCACTCGTGAACGGGCAAGACCTTATCAGCCTGGGGATAAAACCCGGCCCCGAGATGAAGGTTCATCTGGACGCTGTTCGCGCCGCCCAGCTAGGAGAAGAGATCAACACAAAGGCCGAGGCGCTTGCGCTCGTGAAAAAAAAGCTGGGCCTCCCCTAGGGAGTTTACTTGCAGGCCTGCGATTTTCACGATTCAATTGGCTTATGAAACAAATCACGCTAGTCGCCTTTCTTCTGTACTTCAGCACCTCCGCTTATTGCGCCGTGCCCCGCCAATACCAGGTGGACATGAAGCTTTCTTTCGACGGCAAGCTCGTAGCCTCACCACGAGTGGTGATCAATGAAGGAAAAAAAGCCGAAATTTCCGACAATAACGCAGCCACGGGTGAGGGAAATTTCATAGAGTTGCTCGTGAATCGAGTGCCCTCCAAAGACGACGATCAGGCCGCCGTGCAGATGATCGTGGGCCGCCTTAAAAACGGAAAAAAAGAAATTGTCGGCAGTCCCCAGATCGTGGCGCTTGAAAACGAAGAATCGGCTATGGAAATTTCCGAAGGCGAAAAGCAACTTTTCAAAGTGAACGTAACAGTTAGCCGAGTGAAATCTGCGAAAAGTAAACGTTAGGTCTTCTCCGCCGCTTTTCTCACTTCAGGCGCCCATTTGATCGCTTCTGTTGCGCAGGTTTCGATCGCCGGAAGCATCCAGTTGTCCTGCTCCACAAAAAATACCTTCCCCTTATGAGGCGCGTGCGCGGCTTCGCAAACCCCCTTGCGGATCAAACCGGGAGTTCCGATCGGCAGTGGGTGCCCCCATCTCGCGATTCGGAGATCCACGATATCCGCTTCGTTCGCTCCCACGATTGGCAGAATATCGGCACGAATTTCCTTCTCGAACTCAGCGCGCGCCTTCTCGTAACTGCCCTCGAGGTAGAGCTCTGCCCTACCCGCCTTCCAGGGCAGCGGGCGGTAGAGCGACAGTACCGTGCTGGTATCAGATGGCGAAGCAAATGTAGCCAGCACCATATCGGTGCTTTGGTGACGGCGGGAAGAACCCATGAGGTCATCATGATCCACTTTTCCATCTTTCATCAGGTAGGCGTCGTAGAACTCAGCCGCTATTTTCTTTTTCAGGCAAACGTTTGCCACGAGATAGGGAAAATAGTTCAGCTTGGAGATCGCTTTGGCACGCGCTGGCTCCATGCCGTGCAGAATTTTCCCTGCCACGAACTTCGGGCAAGCCAATACACACGCGTTACACTCCACAGTCTTGAGCGCACCGCTCGGGGTCGAGTAGGTCACATGCACCTTTTTGCCCATCACTCGAACGTCAACCACGAGCGCACCGGAACGAAGGTTTCCTGCGCCTAGTGTGTCGATGAGCTTTTCCATTGTGTGTTCCGCCAGGCGAGCGTTGCCGCCAGGAGCCACGAAAACTTTTCCGAACTCTGCGGTGTAAGCGTTCAGAGCCATCGCCGAGGAAACGTCTTTCATCCCCGCGCCAAGAGTGCTCCAGCAGTAGTGCTCGAGAGCCGTGCCAATATGGGGGTGAAGCGGGCCACCGTTCACACGCTTCATGTAGGCGAGGAAGCTTTCCCGGTCAAGCTTGTTGATATGCGCGCGCATCTTCGGGCTGTCCGCTGGAACTTCCGGATATAGGAGCCCATTCCGATTTTTGTAAATGTCCTGGAAATGGAGCGCGAGCTTCTTGAACTGGGCGGCATTCGCGGGGTCAGTGGAGCCTTCCCAGAAGGCGGTATGCAGTTCACCATTGATGTAAACGGGGTCATCGGTTTCTTTGGTACGACAAAGTGAATATAGGCCGAGCTCTTCGAATAGCTGATTAATCGGGCCGCCCTTTTCGTGCTCCATGAAGTAAGCTGCACCGATCGAATAGTCGATTCCATTCCAGCTTTCGCCCCTGGCATTCCCGCCAAAACGCGGCGCTTGCTCAAGCAACAAGGGTTTCTGGTCACGCAGAAGCCAGGCACTGAATAAACCGGAAATCCCGCCCCCCACAATCACCACGTTTGCTTTCTCCGAAGGTGCAGGTATGCCACCTTGCGCTTTCAAAAACTCCTCCCTGGCCCAGAGCGCCTCATGAGGGCGCAAGGGATTGTCGCCGCCGAACTCCCGCTGGGCCGGCACGGGAAGATCACGCATGATCGGAGAGATCGAGGAAAAACGCCTACCGGCAAATGCCTTAGCGTCGGAACTCACAGGAAAACTCTTTCTGGAAGAAGTAGAGCACGCCCAGAGCGGCATGATGGAAACCGCGAGCCCCCCGACTCCGAGAGTTTTTAGTGCGTCACGTCGGCTGATTTTTTTCTGCATCCGAATATTCTGAATCTGCCGCGTCGCACTTGTACAGCGCGAGCTAACCCCGCATCAGCTTTTTGAGCTCTTCAGGATCCGCTTCCACGTAGATCGTTTTATTGCCCGTATAGGTTACTTCTGCGAGTGTGCCCTTTATTGCCCTCACGTGTTTACGTGCGGTGTAGTCAACCTCGGCTCTTTTCCCTTTGCGAATCTTCGAATGGTACAGGCAGAGCTGCGCGGCTTCGAGCAGAGTGGTCAACGGCACGCTCTTGTTTCGCTGCTCCTTGATCACCACGTGCGCACCGGGAAGGCCCTTCACGTGCATCCACACATCGTTGCCCTTGCTCTCACGGAAAGTCACCTGCCGGTTCTCTTCCTGGTTTCTTCCGCAAAGAATCTTGAAGCCATCACTACTTTCGGCCTCCAGAAATAACTTCGCTTCCGGAGCCTCCTTTTCTTCCACCCCGCTGGGCCGCTCGGGTACCTGAATCTTTTCTTTTTCGAATTCTTTTGAGAGCTTCTCGAGCTCGCTGTCTTCTTTGGCCACTTCTATTGCTTTCGTGACCTTTTCCACTTTCTCAGCCTTGCCCTCAAGCTCCGCAAGGCGGCCCTCAAGTTCACCAACCGCCCGGTGAAACTTCTTGGCCTTCTTGAAAAATGTTTCTGCGTTGTCCGCGTAATTTTTTGAAGAATCCAGCGCGATCTCAAGACCGTCGAGTTCGATTTTTTTCTGCTTGGGAAAAGTTTTGGGGCCAAGCTCGTAAAGATGTGCCACGAGGGCCATACCCTTCTTCTGAAAGGTCTCGGCTTCTTTGGCTTCTTCGAAATCTTTCTTCACGTTGTCCAGCGCGGTCTTCACTTTCCGGCTGTGACTCTTCCAGGCCTGCCGCCATAGCTTCTGGTAAGCAGAGAAGCCGGTTTTTTCCACGCCAGCCCAGTACTTTTTTCCAACGGCGTGGTGATAAGGAAATGCTTCGTTCTCGTCGAGCTCGAATTCCCGGCTGTCCTGAGAAGCGGCGCTTAGCGTGGCCGGCGCCTCCTGAATTCTGTAAATGCCCCCTGTTTCGAGGCTCGCCCGGCGGAAACTCTGGACCACGCGGCCCGTTCGTTCTTCACGGTTCCAGGCCTCGATCAGCATCACGTTTGCGCGCTTCGGCATCAACTCGAAAAGTAGCGACAAGTCTTCGTCGAAATGCATGAGCAGGATCCGTTCGCTGCGCACCTGCTCCAGGGCCACGATTCTGCGGCCCATCAGTTTTTTGCGCAGAATCATCACAAAGTTCGAAGGTTCGGGCTGGCTCTGCATTTCCCAATCGTCGCCAGCCAGCACCCAACAGCTATGATCCTGGAGAAGGCTGACCCAAAGGCGCCACGGTCCGGCTGACCCAAAGCCTTGAAAGAGGAAGGTTTCCCCGTTGGCGAGTTCCCGCAGCTGACTTACTTTTTGCAAAGTGCTGCCCACCAGCGCCGGCCGCGCTTCCTCGATGAGCAGGGAGATTTCCTTCCATTTGAGCGACATAACCCGATCTGCTAGATTGCCTGCATGAGCCAGGATCTTACATCACTGGAGTGGCAATCGTTACTTCGTCACTATAGCGCCCATTGCCTGAGTGCACCAGCCAAGGAGCAAAGCCTTGAGGTGCTCCCGGCGAGCGACGTGGTGAGCGCAAAATCGCTATTGGCTCTCACGGCCGAAGGTTTACTCGCGCTCGAGAACGGGAAGTTCGACTTTCTCTCATCTCTCGATGTGCTCGATCCCATCCTGGAGCGGCTCCTGCGCTCTACCGTGATGGACGGCCGCGATCTGCTCCAGCTTGCGCGCGCCGCATCCATCACCCAGAACCTGCGCGATACGTTCGCGGGGGCTACCCTCAAGGCCCCCTGCCCCCGGCTGCACGTGCTTTCCGGCTCGATCCCCGCGCTCGGCAAACTCGCCGACCCGATCCTGCACGCGATCGACGAAAAGGGCGAAGTGCGGGATTCCGCGAGCCCCGTTTTGCGCAGCCTGCGCGACCAGGAGAGGAAGCTACACTCTGAGGCCCGAGAACGAGTCGAACATATCTTGCAGCAGGCGGTGCGCGATGGGTTCGTGCAGGAGAAGTTCTTCGATTTCCGCGACGGCCGCTACCTGATTCCGGTCAAGAACGAGTTCAAGAATAAAGTTTCGGGCTTCGTGGTGGAAAGCAGCACCACGCGCGCTACCGTGTTTATGGAGCCAAGCGCAGTGCGCGACACGAATGATCGCATCAAGCAGGCCCAGCTTCTCATTGAGGAAGAAATCTACCGCATCCTCGGCGAGCTCTCACGCAGGCTTCACCCTCACGGTCAGGAGTTCAAGGCTGCCTACGAACTCGCTGTAGAAGTTGATCTCGCCCTCGGGCGCGCTTCTTTCGCGCGAAGCTACGCTTCCCTGCGCGGAGTATCTCGCCCCGAATTTTCCGACCACTTCGACCTCGAAGAGCTTTACCATCCGCTGCTTGCCTTCGTGATCGACAGCGAAAAGGTGATTCGCAACGGCTTCAAGCTGGGGCCGGAGCGTCGGGTGCTGATCATTTCCGGCCCGAATACCGGCGGCAAAACCGTACTGCTCAAAGCGGTTGGCCTCTCTTCGCTAATGGCACGCGCGGGCTTCTACATCCCCTGCGCCGGAAAAGCGGTGCTGCCGTTTTTTCAGAACGTGCTCGCTCAGATCGGCGACTCCCAGAACCTCGAGCTTAGCCTTTCGAGCTTTTCCGGCAGCGTGGAACACCTGAAGAACATGCTCGGCAGCGCCGAGAATGGCTCGCTCGTGCTGATCGACGAGATCCTGCACGCGACCGATCCCGATGAAGCCACCGCTCTTTCCCGGGCGATTCTCGGCGAGCTCGCGAATCGCGGAGCGTTCGCGATCGTGACCACGCACCTCAACGGCCTGAAAGTCTCCGGCGAAGGTGCGTTTGAGAGCGCCTCCATGGAATTCGATCCCAATAAGCTTTCTCCCACCTACCGCCTCCGCGTGGGTGTTCCGGGCTCGAGCCGCGCGCTCGAGATCGCACTCAAACTGGGCCTCGAGCCCTCGATCGTCGACAAAGCACGCTCCTTCCTCTCCGCGGAAAAGCTCGAGGAGCAGAACGCTGTGGACCAGCTCGAGGCCCGCGAGCGCGAGCTGCAGGATGCAAAAGATGCGCTGAGCAAAATGACCGCCGCTCTCGAGCACGAACGGCATCAGCTGGCTCACCTGCAAACAGAGCTCGAAGGCCACAAGAAAAAGTTCCGGGGCGAAGCCATGCAGAAATTGCGTGACCAGCAGCGAGGGGCGATGCAGGAAGTGGAGCGCCTGATAGGCGACTACAAAAAAAAGCTCCGCTCAGTGGACGAAAAGCACAGCGCTGCCCTCGAAGCCCAGGCTGATACCGAAAGCGTGCGGAAGACTTTTCGCGAGATTGAAGCCACTCTCGACGAGATCGCCCCCGCCCCCGAGCCTGCGCCGCCCTCGCCCTACCGCGAAGAGGTGGCGGCGTTCACACTCAACGGCCCGGTGCGGGTACTTTCGATGGACAACGACGGCGTGCTGCTTTCCGATCCCGCGAATCGCGGGAAACAGGCGGAAGTGATGATCGGCAAGATGCGCCTCAAAGTATTGTGGGACCAGCTCGAGCCGAAAGCCCCGGCGAAGATAGCGCCCGGGAGCCGCGTGGCCCGCGCCGCGACGGCCGAAGCCCCGCCCGAAATTCACCTGCTCGGCAAGAGAGTTGACGAGGCCCTCGACCTCCTGGCCTCTTACCTCGACCGTGCGGCACTCAGCGGCCGCCCCTCCGTGCGCGTGGTGCATGGCCACGGCAGCGGCGCGCTCAAAAAGGCCGTGCGCGAGTTCCTGAAAAAGGCAAAGTACCAGATGAAGTTCCGGGCCGGCACCGATAACGAAGGCGGCGAAGGTTGCACCGTAGTGGAGTTCACTTGAGCAGCTACAACAAAAAAGATTTTTATCATCAGAAAGCCAAGGAAGAAGGCTTTCTCGCGCGCTCGGCTTACAAGCTGCAGGAGATCAATAAGAAGTTCCGCCTGATAAAAGGGGGCTCCAAGGTGCTCGACCTGGGCTGTGCTCCGGGCGCCTGGGTTCAGGTAGCCCTACCTATCGTAGGGCCCAAAGGCCTTGTCGTGGGAGTGGATCTCGAATTCATCGACCCCAAAGATCTCAGCGCACCGAACTTCCGCTTTATTCACGGCGATGCTTTCAAACTCAAACCTGAAGACCTGCCAGAGGGCCCCTTCGATGCCGTGCTATCCGATATGGCACCGAAAACTTCCGGCATCAAAGTGCGCGACCAGGCCCTTTCCGCTGCACTCTGCCTGCATGCCCTCGAAACCGCGAAACTGCACCTGCGCAACGGAGGCTCTCTCGTGGTGAAGCTTTTTGAAGGCGGAGATGCCGAAAAAGTAGCCAAAGAAATCGCTGTTCATTTTGAATCCTTCAAACACTTCCGCCCCGACAGCACTCGTTCTGCCAGTAAGGAAATTTACCTGATCGCTTCTCACAAAAGGCCAGCGCGCTCGTGATGAGCAGCTATCTCTTTGTCTTCACGTTAAACCTCGCGGTTGAGTATGTGATCGCGCTCGCCATACTCGACGCACGCTTCTGGAAGCGAATCATTGTGATGGAGCTATTGCTAAACCTGGCAACCCACCCTTTGCTCTGGTGGGCGCTCCCAAAGCTTCCCGGCACCTACCTGGTAAATCTCTTCGGGGCAGAGATTCTGGTAGCGGTTGTAGAAATTTCGTTGGCCCTGTTGTTCTTCCGCGCTCATTTCAAGCGTGCCCGCATAGTTGCGGCCGTGTTGGTCGCGAACCTCGTCACTTTCCTCATGACATTCATGTTCTAGAAATCTAGAATTTTCCTATGATGAAGATCTTCACGTCTCTGGCTCTTCTCTTGATTAACATTACCGCCTTTGCCGATATCGGGCCAAAGCCCACGCAGTACTACCAGTGGAAGCAAAAAGGCCTGATCGACCACGACTCCGTTCAGCTGCTGCAATGCAAAGACAGCGAATGCAAAGAGTCTGAGCCGCTGCAAAAACTCGGGCCCCAGAACTTCAGCTGTTGCAGTACCGGATGCTATTCGCTTGCTTATGGTTACACTGTGGTTTCGCAGCTCGAGGCCAAAGTAGACGGGCGGGTCACGAAATCGAAGCCCTTCCAAACCGAAGGCATGAATAACTACTTCGAAGTTTCGGAGGCTAAGGGAAAGATCGCTGTAAGGCCCGCAAAGAAAGAGTTCACCGCTGAAGAGATCGCGAAGATCCATTCCTGCCAATAAGAAAACCCCGGAGCCAGTGGCTGCCGGGGTTGGATACGAATCACATCACTTAACGCACATGCGACACGCGAAAGACCCTGACACTAAAACTTCAGTGCCTTCACCTTGTCTTCGTAAACCGTAACCTTGTTGGCCTTCTTTAGCGAAGCGATCAGCTCGTTGATCGACTCGTTCTGGTAGTCGCCCTTAACCTGATCTTTGATTTCGTCGAACTTCACGGGCTTTCCGTCGCGGGCATCGAGCACCTTGATGATGTGATAGCCGAAGGGGCTCTTCACGGGCTCGGAGATCTCGCCCTTTTTCATCGAGAAGGCTTTGTCGGCGAACTGGGGAACCATGCGAGAGCGGGTGAAGAAGCCAAGGTCGCCGCCATTCTGGGCTGCGCTTGGATCTTTGGAGTATTTCTTGGCAAGGGTTTCGAAATCTTCACCCTTCTTAGCCTTTTCGAGCACTTCCTTCGCTTCGGATTCTTCCTTCAGCAGAACGTGCTGCGCGTGCACTTCATTCTGACTGTAGCGGGCCTTGTTGCTGTCGAAAAACTTCTTTACGTTGGCGTCCGTGATCTTTGGCTGAACGCTTTTCTGCAGGTATTTCTGCGCGAGGAGCTGGCGGCGGGCGCGCTCCAGGCCGTTCTGAAATTCCTTGTCTTTGCTCACGCCGGTTTTCTCGGCTTCCTGAACAAAGAGCTCTTCCACCACCAGATTTTCCACCATGCGATTCTTGATGTCGGGGTCGCCATTGATCTGGCTTTTCTGGCCGTCGGAAACCGTGCCCACGAGGGCCTTCAGGTCGGCATCGGTGATTGCCTTGGAGCCGATTTTGGCGAGCTCAACGGCGGCCATCGAAACACCTCCCGTGCTGAGCAGAAGCAAAGTGGCCAAAGCGGATATTCTAATTTTCATTCCCGATCCTTTCCTATTCGTTCGTTTGTCCTAGTAGACATTGAACGAATAGGGAAATCAAGGGATCAGTATTCCTGGATGAGGTGCCGGTATGCGTCTTGTGCCGAAGCCATTCCGGCGGCGCTAAGGAAGTTCGAGAAACTCATCCAGACAATCAAAGAATTCAGGTCGCGAAACATCGGCGGAAGGAATTTGGGTGCGTCGACGAGCCCCTCTTTGTGCTTCTGGTAGAGCACTGGCACATCCGTAAGGTGCACCTTGCCAACAAACAGAAAGGGCACTATCTCGGAACGGCCAGCCTGGATACAGGCGCGAATGAAATTATAGTTCTCCACAAAGCCCTTGCAGTAGGAGATGTCTTTTGTAAGAGGATGTTTGCCCTTAACGTCACCGCCGCGGAATACCCGCTGAGCCGCAATCATGCAATCATCTTCGTCGTATCCTTCCGTGCGGAAATACTCGACCACGTCGAGGAAATCCGCGCCGTCTTCAGCCTTGGCGATCGCCAGCACCCTATCATTGATCTTGCGTGCGCGGCGCGGGAACGAAACGAACGAGAAAATTTCCATGAGAACCGCGAGGCCCTCCTGGGTCGCCGTTACCCTGGGTGGCCCTTTCGGTAGCCACTTGGCGATTCGTTGCTCCAACCCATTGATCGTGGTGCCCATGTGCACCCAGCCTTCGTGCACCTCGAGAATATCTATGTCGCGCTTGGTAAACGTGGCGGCTTGCCGGAGCTTGATCGTCTTCGCGCTCGCGGAAGCATCGGCGACCATTTCGGTTTCGAGCAGAACTTTTACATCCTGCCCCACGAAGTAGCGACTGAATCTCTCCTCGAGATCTCTCATAGCCTCTGAAGCGTTTACTTCGACGCGCTTCTCATCATTCGCGCTGAGCACCTGCCCCTGCACGCCGGAGAGGATATTGTAGAGATGCACTCCGAGATCTTTGATGGTGGATTGAGTACCGAAAAAGTTGTCTTGGGGAGATCCGTAGAGCTTACGGGAATACTCATAGAACTCCGGCTTCCCCCGGGCTTGGAGCATACGCACGAGATCCTGAAACTCGCGGCAGCTCGTGATCAGAATCCGCACCAGAGCGTCCTCAGTACCCAGCTCACGACTAAGGTCGTCGATGATGCTCTGGAATTCAGCGATCTTTGTTTCCGGATCGTACCCGAGCGGAATTCCGTCGTAGTAGGCAACGTCTACTTTTGGCAGCTCCTTGAACTTGATAACTTTCGGTAATTTTCCCACTTTTCTGAGTTCTCAGGGCACTTTTCCTTCGGTATCATTAAAGAGAGGGGCTATTCTTCCGAAAAGCTTAGAGAATTAATGGAGTTCTAGATGATGAGAACCTTCAAACCAGTATTGTGGCTGTGCGGATGCACCGCGGCAGTCGCTGTATTCGTCGCCGCCGCGATCCTTACGCCCAAGAGCAAAGGCTCTGACCGGGCCAAGCGTGGTTTGAGCAGCCTTGCGAGCATGAACCTGACTCCGCAACTCGACCGCGCCGAAGTATCGGCCCTACTGGGCGCCCAGCGCATCACGTCAAACCACCTTAAGCTCGATAGCTTTCCGATCGTGAAGGACGGCAAATCCTTCAACGTAGAGTTCACCCTCGACCGCGAGCTCCAGGAAAAAATCGAGGAAACCTACCACCGCTACGACCCTTCTTTCGCCGCGTTCGTGGCGATGGATCCTGATACCGGAAAAATCCTCGCCATGGTCGATTACAGCTCCGAGGAGCGTGCAGGGAACCTCGCCCTGCAGGCGACCTTCCCTGCCGCCAGCGTGTTCAAAGTCGTGACTTCAAGCGCAGCAATGAATGACGGAAAAATTCGGCCGAATGCTATTTTTCCCGTGAACGGTCGCTTCACTACGCTCTACAAAAGCAACCTACGCGACGTTGTGAATCGCTGGACTCGTTTCATAACGATCGAGGAAGCCTTTGCGAAGTCTGTGAACTCTGTTTTTGGCAAAATCGCGATGAACCGTGTCGGCCCGGATGCGTTGCAGCGATACGCCAATAACTTTGGATTCAACCAGAAAGTCGCCTTCGATATGCCGCTCGAAATGGGCTCGGCCGTGATCCCGACTGACGACCAGTTCGGCCTGGCGGAGTCTGGATCCGGCTATACCACCAAGCAGACGCTGAATCCCATCCAGGGTGCGATGATTGCAGCGGCGATGGTGAACGGGGGTAAAATTCCCGCGCCCTACATCGTGAATGAAGTCACGAATCAGAATGGCGCCAAGATCTTCGAAGCAGAGCAAAACCAGAGCTTGTTCCGTCCGATCGACACCGAGACCGCCAGACACCTGGCTCTCCTCGCCGAGCAGACAGTTACCCGCGGTACCGCTCGCCGCGAGTTTCGCGACTACAACCACCACCCGATTCTCTCCAAGCTCTTTGTGGGCGGAAAAACCGGCAGCTTCACGGGCTTCACTCCCGCAGGAAAGTACGACTGGTTCGTGGGCTTTGCCCAGTCCAGTGCCGATCCCAAGAAGAAGATCGCCTTTGCGTCGATGATCGTGAACCGCAAGTACTGGAAGATTAAGTCTTCCCATGTAGCTCGCGAAGCGATTCTCGAGCACTTCAAGAAGATCAACGAGCGGGAACTCTAATAGCACCCGCTCGTTGACGTCAGTCGAGTGCGGATTTACTTTTTGTCTCTGCAGCGCACTTGGGTCTTCTTGGTCGTGCACTCTTTCACGCTCTCGCCTCGCTTGCACTTTCTTCCCTTACTTGCACCTCGGCAAGGAATGAGCTTGCAGTCCTTAACTTCGTTGTAGCAAGCGTTGCCTGGGATAGACTTCTTGAAGTACTTCGACTTCAACAAGCCCCTGTCCTTTCTCGTAAGGCGGCCGGGAGTCGGTTCATCGTCATTTTTAGCGCCCGGTTTGTCGTTGAACGCGGCGGTGACGCCTTCCGAAAGAGCATTCATCTGCTCGCTCACACTTTTGGCCTCGCAGGCTTTGTTGCAGGCAGGAAGCACTGCCTTTTCCTGTTTATCCTGCATTTCCTGGCTAGCGGCTTTCGGTTCTACCGCGATGGCGTCAGCGCCTATTGTTTCGACGGGCTTGGCTGGATGAGCTTCGGCGAGTTCGAGCACTTTATTGTAGTCTTCGGCTTCGTTCTTCAGCTTTTCTTTTGCTTCCTTTGCCTTCTCTGCTTGTTCGTAACCCACGTTTTTGCGCATCTTTGTGAGGTCAGCTTTTTCCCATTTCATTTTGGGATCCTTGGTCTCATCTTTGGGTGCGGGATAAACTCCAACCTCTACGGCTTCCTTGACCGCTCTGCCCAGGCGGAACTTAGCGGCGACAGTCTGGCCAACGAGGTTTTCAGCCCCGCCATTTACCGCAGGATCAAAGATTTCGTTCTGCTTGGAATAGGCATCCGCAGCAGCCATCGTATCGTTCCAAGTTCCGCTTTTGATTTCCGCTTGCATGGCCACGCGCTCTTCCTTAGACCGGCCTAGGGCTTGGTCCTGCGACATCGCCATCGCTTCCGAAGCTTCGTTCACAAGCTTCTTGAGGGCGAGATCGTCGGTATCCTGCATATAACGGGCGGTCACTTTTTTCGCGTCACGAAAGAGCGACATGCGATTGTCTGTAATTCCAGGCTTGGCATTCGCTGCGCCGATCCCGAAGAGGTCTTTCGATTGAAACACCTGCGGTTTAGACGGCCGGCTTTCGCCCACTTTCATAGAGGAAGACTCACCAGCACGCACGTCGATGCACGAGTTACTGGTTTCACAGCTGGCAGTGCCGTAACTCACTAGTCCTTCGATCGTATATAGATAGGAGGTTTTTGCGTCGTCATCCAACGCAACCACGAATTCCGTTCCCCTCACGCCGATAGTTCCAGAGGGCGTGTTTATTTTAAAGCGCACGTCGGGATTCGGGTTCTTTTCTACCATGGCTCGCATTGAGCCTTTCATCAGACCGAAAGCCCACACCATGAAGCGTTCATGCAGTTTGGCCTGTTCAACTTTGAACTCCGACGACAAACCAACCTTGATTACAGAACCATCGTTGATCATCAGGAAAACGGTGGACTTCTCATCCGTGATCACCCGATCGCCTGGATAAACTTTCCCGTTGGCTCCAGCCACCTCTTCAGTGCCGATGGCTTTCTTCACCTTGGCGATCCCATCGCCTTCCACCCGCAAGATCACCACGGGCACGCCGGTGGCCTCTTCGCCTTCTGCCCCCAAGGCGCAAGGCTGAAATAGCGGTATGGCGATCGTTAAGAGAAAAGCCCAAAGAAAAGCGGACGCAATACGTTGGCGTATACCCATAAATTCCCCCCGAAACTTATAAGCCAACCTTTATTATAGCACCCTTGTTCGGCAATCGATATAGACACAACACCGCGTAATTACACGATTTTAGTAAAATCCCGATTAACATACTAAAGTATTCTAAAGAAAACCCGAGAAGAATAGTACATCAAGTAACCGCCCGGTAAACTCGGGCATTCGGGAGAATAGGTCCATGAGCGATAAAAAGAAGCCGGAAGCATCGTCCGTACAGTGTAAGAAACACGGCTGCAAGCACTCTCCGAGCAAATTCGGCTTCTGCGCCGACCATTTCGACCAATTCAAGTTCGGCCTGATCAACAAAGGCGGCGAACCCTGCATGGACTACGACAAGAAGCTCGACCAGTACGAGCACGCGCGCGGCCGCAAGGTCGTCTAAATTTAAAAGAACTCACCCGCTAATCCTCCTCGGAATAGCAAAGGGAAAAGCCTCCTCCCCACGACGGAACTAAACCACCGTCCGGGAGGCTTTTTTCTTTTCCATCAAGCCGATCACGAACAACGCGCCTTCGAAAAAAACGTACAAGGGCGCCATCATCATCAGCATCGACATCACGTCGGGCGGAGCGAACAATGCGCTCACGAGCGTAATGGCGATCACCGCGGTTCGGCGGTGGGCCACCAGCAAGGCGTGGTTCACAATACCCAGCTTCGCCAGCAGCACCAGAATCACCGGAAGCTCAAAGCTTGCGCCAAACAGCAGAAGCAGGCGAAACAGCACAGCGAAGTATTCTTTTACCGTGATCATGGGAACGTCCATCGGCTGACCGAACTCCAGGAAAAACTTAAAACCGACAGGAAGCACCAGGTAGTAGGCGAACGCTGCGCCTGCGAGAAAAAACAATGTTCCCGCGACTACGAATGGCGTGGCCAGACGCTTTTCGTGGCCATGCAGCCCCGGGCCCACGAACGCCCAGATCTGATAGACAAAAAAAGGACTGCCGATAAAAACGCCCGCGAGCATGGAAATCTGCAGGTGATTGAAAAAGCTCTCGAACAGCCCGGTGAAATAGAGGTGCTGCTTATCCGGGGGCAGCGCCGCGAAGAGCGGAGCCTTCAGAAACGCCAGGATCGGCGTGCGAAAAAAATAACCGACGCAGCTCGTAACGAGGAGCACATAAAGACAATTCATCAGCCGGCTTCGCAGCTCTTCGAGATGATCCCAAAAGGGTTTTTCGGTTTTTTCCATTGTGAGCAAAGAGAAAGGTCTTTAGTATCCTGTGGGTAATCGATAACCGACCTGCACTAGGGGTGTCAAATGAAGCGGGCTGTAACTGTTCTCTTAGTTTTAGTCATTTTCTCCGCGGGCGGCTACTTCGGCTTCAATTACTGGCAGCAGATGCAGCAACAGTCGGCTGAAACCCCTCCGCCGGCCGCGACGGACTCCGCCGCCGCCCCACTACCCGCGACCGATACCGCCGCCTCCACCGTAGCATCGCCCGCCCCTGCCGCCGGAGCCTATGATCTCACCGTTCAGGCCGATGGGATGTCAAAGGCGGTCGCCACGCTTACAATGGAAAAGGGCGAAGTCGCCAAGTTCCGCTTCTACACGAACGATGCCCCCAATACCTCCAAGCGCATTGCCCAGCTGATCTCGGAAGGCTTCTACAACGGGATCGTTTTTCATCGCGTGATCGCAGGCTTCGTGGCCCAAGCGGGAGATCCGACCGGCACTGGCGAGAAAGGTTCGGGCCAGAATCTTAAAGCTGAGTTCAACTCTCGTAAGCATGAACCCGGAATCTGGAGCATGGCTCGCATGCCAAGCGATGTCGATTCCGCTGACTCACAGTTCTTCGTGATGCTCGGCTCAGCGCCATCGCTCGACAATCAGTACACGATCTTCGGAAAGGTCGTTGAAGGCTTCGAAAACATCCAGAAGATCCAGATTAACGACAAAATCAAAACCTTTACGATTCAATAAGCGAGGCTCTTATGTCTTTTGACCTGACCCCTGATGCTGATGGACTTTCCAAAGCCGTAGCCACGATGACCCTCGAAAGCGGTGGCGTGCTCAAGTTTCGGTTTTACCCGAGCGACGCACCAAACACCGTAAAGCGTATCACGCAGCTGATTTCGGAAGGTTATTACAACGGCATCAAGTTCCACCGCGTGGTTCCTGGATTCGTCGTGCAAGCGGGCGACCCTACCGGCACAGGCGGTGGCGGCTCCGGCGTGAAGCTGAAAGCTGAGTTCAATAAACGTAAGCACGAGCCGGGAATTCTCTCGATGGCGCGCACGTCTGATCCGAACTCGGCCGACTCCCAGTTCTTCATCATGACCGGCACCCACCCTCATCTAGACGGCCAGTACACCGTATTCGGCAAACAGATCGAAGGTTACGAGCACGTGGAAAAAATCAAACAGGGCGACAAAATCGCAACCTGGGCAATCGAGTAATCAGCGGAGCTATTCGATCCGTTACGCGCCCCAGGGCGGGTCTTTCGAGAGAATGGCTTTTATCCAATAGCACTTCGGAAATGCATCCGGTGGCATTCCCGTCTCAAGAAAAATATTGCGGAAGCCGAGGTCGAAAAGCTCCTTTGCTATGTCCTCGCCTTTCACGCCATTTCCGAGTTTGGAGTCGAGGAACACGTCGACTCGCCTCTCCATGTCGGCCAAGGCCTTGAAAAGGGAATCTTTGTCTTTGTAACAAGTCAGGCTCACGCGCGCGCCCTTGGCCGACATGGCCCAAGTTCGTAGCACCAAATCATCATCGTCGAGAAGAACTGCCTTTGGGCCCCATTGCATAACCCGATTATAGCCCCGGCGCCCAAATGCAATTACAGTGAAATCGCGCGCACGAGCACATTTTCAGTAGGGAGTGAGGAATCCGCCTGCACGACCCCCTCGGTGTCGGTGGCCAAGAATTTTCCCGTCTGTGGCTTCTGAAACTGGGCCACGAACTCCAAATTGAAGATCAAGTTCGTGGCGCAGGCTTCGGTGGCACTCAAAGCGCGGGCCAGCTTCCATTTTCCGTTGCTACCTGCGGCTGGTGGGCCACGGAATCCTCCGGCGTCTGCAGGAGTGCCTCCCACCAGGTTGATCCAGGGGCTGCGGTGGAAACGCATCCGGGTCACAATGCCCCTCCCCACGGGTACATAGCCTTCGCGCAGGAATTTGCGCCCGATGGAGGAATCAAAATGGAAATAGTAAACGATGAGCCGGTCGGGCCTTGATAGAAACTCCTGCTCCGCATAGATCCTCAGGTTTTTCACAACGGCGTTCAACTCGGCCAAATTCCCGTCGAGCTCTTTCCAGTCACAGTGATCATTCCGCCGACAGCGCCGCTCAAGACGCGAAAGGTCGTCTTCAATTTCATCTCGAAGCTCCTTCACCTGGCGAATCCAGCGCCTCACCTGACGCCTCTCCTTCTGCACCTCTTCGCAGCTCCGGGGATCAGGTGCCGACTCGCTTAACTTTTGCGTTTTCGGCTCTATCCAAAGGCTGGCGGCCGCGGCAGGCGGAACGTTCACTGCGCTCAGGAGCTCGAAACTCAGTTTCTCTTCTTCAGGCTTAGCCTCGATCCAATCGATCAGCTTCACCTTTTCGAGGCTGGGCTTCAGTCGTTCACCATTCACAAGCTCGCGAAGAGAGTCGGGAGGGAGAACGGGCTCCCCAAGCTCCGGTACTTCGGCGCTCGCGGCCCCGCCCACCAGCAGGCTCATCATCAGTATTACGTTCATTAGTAGCATGGCGTTCTCCCTCCGCTCTCGCGGATCAGCTGTCGTTCAAGGTGAATTCGATTTTTTGTTCAAAATACTGGTTACGCAATGCCATCAACTTCCGGAAATCAAGCAGCTCCTGGCTGCTCAGCTCGCCGCGGTTACTGCGCTCCACGTAGTGGTGATTGCGGATATGGTCGTCGATCTCGGAGATTTTCACTTCGAGTTCCAACATCGAGAGCGCCGGCATCCGAGGAAGCTTGATCTCTGCTTCGCCGACCTCTTTGGCCAGCTCAGCTTGCTTCTTCGCGACTTCAGGAGAATACGCATGTGGGGTTTCTTCCGATTCCACCGCGACCGGAGTTGCAGTAACCGAATCTACCTTTTTCGATTTCCCTTCCATCAGTACAGCCACACTCACAAGAGTTACCGCTGCCGCGGCGAAAATTAGTTTTTTCATTTGATCTCTCCTTGCCCATAACGTTCCACGAGCATTTCTCTGGCGCGCGACATTACCGATTCTTTGTTTGCGCCGCAGTCGACTACCGCCTGCGAAAAAGCCGCCACGGCTTCTGCGTAGCTGTCACCGAACGCCCCGCCCTTTTTGAGCAGGGCGTGTTGCCGAAGGCAGCTGTCTCCTTGCGGGCCGGGATTGGAACCCTGAGCTCCGGAGAAATTTCCGCCTCCCGAGCCGCCCCCACACCCGCTGAGCAAAGCGCTTAGTGCAATCAGAAGTGCGAGCGCTCTCATTGGATCCTCCAGCCGCGCGTTACCGTTGCGGTCGAGATCTGGTCGGGATAGCTGCCTTCCTGAAAGGCGCGCATTCCATCGAAGGCGCGGAACTTCAGCTCGCGACCGTTCACCGAGAAAAACTTGGTGAACAGCGAGGCTGGCGCGAGTTCCGGATGCTCAGACTTATTGCTAAGGCCGAGGCCAATCGCAATTTCGAAACCGATCGTAGCGGCTTTCTCCATGGGAGAAAGTGAATCCTCCGGAAGATTAGCGCCCACCCTCTGGTAAACTTCCCAAGCTGCATTCACAACTTCCCGCGCCGTGCTGTCAACATTGCGAAGATTAGAGGTACTGGGGACCCCCAGCACTGCCTTCTTTGCGAGAATATCGCACGCGAGAAGATTGTTCCTGGTAACCAGTCGCTGACCGTTCGGCTCGAATCCCACCATGGAAGCATCCGTGAAGCTGATCAGTTTTGAAACGCGACTCACGAGTGAGTCGCTGGCCGAGTCAATCTGCACTGGTCCGGCAGGTAGAGGAATGCCGTCAAGCTCCAGGCTCACCTTCTCGACTTTCACCTTGTGGAGGCGAGCCACCAGCAACTTCAGGCCGCTTTCGTTCTCGAGTTTCGTGTCTTGGTGCTGGAAGCGCCAGAGTTTCCTTTGAGCGTAGCTCACGTCAGATTCCTCATCAGCACGGCCCTCGGCCATGAGGCGGATGCTCTTTACCATTACCTTGCAAAACGAGCGCTCCGGATGAGCGGCGCATTCGGTAAAGTTGGCCTCGCGGCTTTCGATGGTGCTGGTGATCTCCGCGCAGTTCGGCCTGTAGCCGGGTTCTAGGCTGATCGTAGACTGAAGTTCCGCCGGCAAAACTGAAACCGACTTTCCCATCGGCACTACAAGGAATCGTTTTCCTTCGTACTGCACGTCGGCGAGTGCGGAAAGGGAGGTTAGGGCGGTGATCGTAACGAGACTTATTCCAAGAAATTTCATTTTCATATTTACCTCTGAGAAGTGGGCCCGGCTGAAGCCGGGCCCGGATTGGTTGTTTTACTGCTTGGATACGAACGCAGTGGCGCCCGCATTCCATTTCACGGTGTCCGCGCTCCAGATATCGGTAGCGGTGCGGTCGTGCGTAGCTCGGTAGCTCTGCGTTGCAGAATTGCTTCCGAAAATCGCGTCCAGGCCACGAAGAATCCATACGCCAGCCTGGCAGTAAACGTTCACTGAGCCGCAGGTACTATTGAGTCCGTTGGCCAGCACGATTGCTCCGTGTTCGCCGTTCGCGGGCTGCGAAACCGGCATCTGTGGAACATTTTCGAATACGGGCTGAGCCATAGTGCCAAGCACGCGTCCGATCAGGTCCTTCTTGATGTCGGCAGCGATCTCCTGGCGAAGCTTCTCATTGTAGATCGAATTCGGATCTTCAATCTGCCAGTCGATATGGAAAGTGTCTTTGTCGATCTTGTTCTCCGAGATGTTGGTCGAGGTGCGGCTAGAGAAGAACCCGCCGCTCGACGAAGAGCTCACGATTTTTTCGTAGAACTTGTAGAGGTTATACGAAGCCTTCATCTTGAAGTGATATGCCGCAGGGTACTTATACGTAGCGGTGATGGCGAAGTTATGGCTCTGGGGAACCTCGCTCGGATTCAGGTCATTGCTGTTGAGAAAGTCCCTGTAGTAGAGCGGGCAGCCGCCCATGAGCGACATTCGGATATTCCCGATCAATTGAGAACTCAATGAAGAGAACTCTGGCTGCTGGTCCTTACCGAAAGGCTGGAACTTCACTCCCTGGATCGAGTAGTCCAGGATCGCGGGCATCGAGCTCAGGTAAGTGTCCTGGTCGGCGGCACCAATGAGGTTCGCGAACACGCGAACTTCCTGAGTGGGCACTTTCCGGAACTGGAAGTCGTTTCCGAACCTCTGGGTGAGCGTGAGCACGGCCTCGTCCCAGCCGGTATTGTAGTCAAGGTGCGCGGTACCGCCCTCTATCTTGGAGTAGAAGAGTAGCAGGTCGAGCAGTTGCTTATGATACTTCGACTGGCGAGCCATGATCTCTTCCACGCCTTTGCCCACGCTGGCGGCTTCTTCCTCGGCGGAAGCCAGCTCGGCCTTTACTTTTTCATAGGCCCGTATGGAAGCGATGTAAGTCTGGCGCATCTTTCGGATATCGGCGTGCAGTTGCTGGCGCTGTTTACCCAAGTCCTTGTACTCCGCCTTCAGCGATTCGCAGCCTTCATTGCAGTTCTCAAGCTGCTTAACCACTGCATCGATCCGGGTGTCGATCGTTTCCACTCGGCTGAGAGCATCTGCCATCTGCTGAATTTCGGGCTTCTGTAGCTCGGCGTTCACTTTCGCTTTCGCCCTCACCACCTTCGCGCTGGCAGCCTTGAATTCTTCATTCAGCTGGTCGATGTCTTTGCTGGTTTCTTCCATGCGCTTCATCACGCGGGCACTCATGCCTTGCGCGCTTTTAACTTCGGAGCACATTCCGAGATTTCCCGAGGGGGAATAGCCCGTAAGCTCGGTCTTGCCCGCAGTTGGTGGCAGCACCCAGATAAGCTTGCAGTCTTCGTTATCGCGGATGAGCGTGCTCTTGGTTTCGTTCTTGATCGTGAGAGCGCCGCACTTGGATACGAAGGCGCTCGGGGCCGCGCTGGCCAGCGTGGGCATCAACGCAAGCAGGGCGGTTAAGCCCAGATTTATTGTCGGTTTCATTGGTCTAGTCTCCTGTTGAATTTGTTTCCTGTTCCGCTGCGCCCTAACGCAATTCGAGGCCCAGCCAGAAGGGTCGGCCAAGGGGCGGAAAACGACTCGAGCAGAAGACTCATGAAATCATTTTGTTTTGTTCCGAAAATTCAAATAAAGTGCTGATTTTTCGTCGGTTTCCGACCATGAACTGATCCACTCTAAAAGTCGGCTTCCGACTCTTTACGCGCTTGCTTTCCGACTCCGCTTGCCTTAATTTGCCCGCCACCCAAGCTGAGGTAAAACCAGTGTCGAGACCTCTAAAAATCCTGCTCCTTGAAGACGACCCCTACTTCCGCGCCGATATCGCCACGAAGCTGAGCTCCTATGGAATGGTTCGCCAAGCCGGCAATCTCGAGCAGGCGCAGGCTTTGCTCGAAGCGGAAACATTCGACACCGCGCTGATCGATCTCAATCTTCAAGGTAAAGATGGCGGCCTCGAAGTGATCCGCACGTGCCTCCAGCGGGGCGTCGCGCCTATCGTGCTCACGGGCAATAACGATCCCTTGATGGTGGCCAAAGCCTACGAGCTTGGCTGCAAGCACTACTTCTCAAAGCTCGACGTGCAGAAAGACCTCGACCGCCAGCTCGGCTTTTACCTTCGCTCGCTCCTGCAGGGCGAAGTGGACAGCCTGATCGCTTCCGAGTTCATCACGAGCGACCCAGGCCTCACCCGCCTGCTACAGCAGCTCCGCCACCAGAATCTAAACCGCGACCAGCGGATTCTTCTGCTTGGCCCCACGGGGGTGGGCAAAACAAAGATCGCCAAACTGATCCACCAGATGTCGGAAGGCTCGATGAAGGGCTTCGTGCATCTGAACGCGGCCGAGATGCCCGACAATCTCGCTGAGTCGATTCTGTTCGGCCACAAAAAGGGCGCGTTCACCGGAGCCACGGAAGACCGCGAAGGATTTTTCGCGAAAGCCGATGGAGGCACCCTTTTCCTCGACGAGATCGGTTCAATCTCCACGAGCCTGCAGAAAAAACTGCTTAAGGTTCTCGAGGAAAAAGAATTCACCCCGATCGGTTCTACCACTCCGAAAAAATCCGATTTCCGCCTTATCGCCGCCACCTGCGAAGACATTCCGCGCCTCATCGAAACCAAGCGCTTCCGCCTCGACCTCTACTTTCGCCTAAAAGGCCTTGAGCTGCATATTCCCGCCCTGAAGGACCGCCGCGGCGACATCCCCGGCCTGATTGATTTCTTCGCTCGCCAGAGCGCACGCCGATTCGCGTTCACACCGGCTGCCATGGCGGCGCTAAGCGCTTATGACTGGCATGGTAACGTGCGCGAGCTGGAACAAGTGGTGAAGAGCTTCGCCAACTCCTCTCTCGGCGTGGTGAATCTCGGCGATCTCCCGGCCCACGTGCAGAAGAACCGCCACCCATATCAGGCAGCGAGCGACGAGCAGAAAGTCTACACGCGCACAATCTCTTCTTTTATCCAGAAGAATGGCCTGCGCAAGTTCACGCAAATGGTGGAACGCGAAGCATTCGCCGAGATTTACGCGCGCACGGATCAAAACCTCACCAAGACCCAGCTCGCGCTCGGCATCTCAAAGAGCGCAGCTTACCGGATTCTAGAATCACTTGGCAACGCGGAGGGCCGCGCATGAAGCTCGCTCACGACACCCTTCATGACCTTATTGGCTGCTCAGCCCGCCTCAGCGCGATCCTGAGCCTGCTCCGCAATCCAGAGACCAGCGACAGCCTCGACGCCGAGCAGGTGAACTCCGACGTGGAAGAGGCACTCAAGAAATTTCAGCAAAAGTGGGCACAAGCCTACCGCACACTGGAAGAAGAGAAATGAAACTCATGGGAACAGGAAATCATATGATCCAGAAAGCCATAATGGCCCTCGTTTCGCTCACTTCGATCACCGCGCAGGCGGGCGACGTCTGGTTCAAGTCAGGGAACCGACTCTTTTTCTCCAGACTGCCAGTTTCGCAAAAAGAATTCTCCGACCTCAGCGACGACGCCAAAATTGGCCTTCTTGAGGGCTATGATGTTTGGGAGTTCGAAGATCTTACCTACAACGGCTTAGATGGTAGCTGGAGCCCGCCACGGCCCAAAAAACATTTCCGCCCTGGCACATTCACGGAAGGAAAACGAAAGGAAATTACCCCTTATCACAAGCGTCGGCCGCTAGATATGACCTGGACGGAGAAAAAGCCCGTCACCGCCGGCGTAACTCTTTGGACCGACCCACCCGTGCAAGTGGACGCGAACACGGATTTCAGCTCCAGTATCTGGACTGAGCGCGGCCGCTGACATGTTTCACCTCTTGAAAAAAACTTCGCTGCTTTGCCTCGCGCTGCTGCCCTCTCTGGCAGCAGCCGAGCCAATCGTGGCGCAGATTTTCAAAATGCCGGAAACCGTGGAGCTAGCGGCTGTAACCACCGCGGGCCACTACGTTCTCGCCTACCACCTGGTACGCCCCCTCACGAAACTCGACAAGTTCGGCAAGATCCAAGGCGACTTAGCCCAAAAGTGGCAACTTTCCAAAGACGGTAAAACGTGGACCATCACCCTCACCAAAGCCAAGTTCTCCAATGGAGAGAATATCAAGGCCGAGCACGTTGCGGCTTCTATCGAACGACAGCGTAAAATCGGCGGTGGCGTGCATTTCTCCTTTTCGCAGATCACTGGCGTGAAAGTGATCGATCCTTCCACGATTGAGATCTCCCTCGCCGGCCCCCGGAACGATTTCATCTTTGACCTCTCCAAGCCCGAGTTTGGCGTTCTTAGCCCGAGCGATGCCGCCGCGCCGAAAGGCGCACTCAAACTCGACATTACCTCAGGCGCCTACACTCTCTTAAGTCGCACCGGAACGACTTACCACCTCAAGCGCAGCCCACACTTCAAGATCGACGCCGGCAATGAACGGGATCTCGTTCTCGAAAGCTCCGACGGCGACGGCTCGCCCGCTTCTTTGAAAGAAGGCAGGATCGCTTTTTACACCGGCCAGCAGAATCTCTCTCTTGGGAAACACAAAGAGGTCACCGAAAACCCCTCCCTCAAAGCTGAGCGACCCCATATCGGCTTTAGTTTCTGGGTTTCGATCAATCCCGAAAGCCCCGTTTTCCAGACGGCAAGCTCGCGCGCCTATCTGCAGAAGCTCGTTCACGAGTTCCACAGCAAGGAAATGAATGAGCACACCTGGGAAAAAGCTCACCAGCTCTACCTACCAGACGGTGACGGCCGCCCCTCGCAGGCTCAGCTCGACAGAACGTGGAGCACCATCACCGCGCGCGCGAAGGCCCCTAAAAGCAAACCTAAGCTGCGCGTAGTTCCGCTGCGAACCACGCCACCCATGATCCAGGAGCTGCTCGACTACCTTAAGCCCCGCTACGACATCGAGCTGGTGAACTACGCCACAGAAGAAGAGCTGATCGCGCTTCTGAAATCGGGAAAATTCGACGTGAAACTGCAGTCGAATGATTTTTCCTCTACCGACCTATCCGAGAATCTGAAGACCACTTTCAACGATGTACGCCCCTATATTTTTCTCGCAAAAAAGAGCCGTGTGAAGGCGCTGATGCAGAAGTCGGTGGAGACTACCGACAAAAATGTGCAGTCCGGCATCTATAAAGACATTGCCACCACGCTTCTGCTCGACGGCGCTATCGCCCCTCTCGCCTACCAGCGCCTCTGGTTCTACATGAAGCGCGACCTCGATACTTCGCCCTGGTCGAAGACTCACCCTGAGATATCATTCTGGAAGGTGCGCGGCCATGAATAGCTTGCTCGTCACTTCCCTTCGCCAGCGCCCCGAGCTCGCCGTCTCGCGCCTCAAGTTCGCCAACGCGCGCGCCGTGCATTTCTCCGTGAGTGATCCCGCCACCGGCGCATCGGGTTTCGGCGGCGCCGAAACGGCAACGCTCGCCCAGACCAAGGCTGTCTTCGAGTGGATCGAGCGCCGGGTATACCGGCAGCATGGCCGGCAAGACATTGCCACCTCTTCAGGATGGGCCGCACATTCCAGCGCCGATCTCGCCCGCGCCAATGCCGAAGGCGAGCTGCTGGAGCGGGACGCGCTCCTTTGCTCCTGGCTGCTGAAGCTCTCCCCTGCCCTGGTCGGCGAAGAATATTTTCCCGCCTTTGATCGCTCCTTTCCCCTGCTGCGCTTTGGCCACGGTAAGGGTTTCGGGATCTTCGGCGTGGTACTGGAAACCTCAGGCTCCCGTATGCTCGTGAGCACCACCGCTACCAATGAAGCCGAGGGCCTCGCCAAGCTGCAAATCGACTCGGAACGCGCCGCTTACGTATTGCGCGCCGGCGTGAGTGACGAAGTGATGAAGATCCACCACGCGGCGTTCTGTTCGCTCTCCCCAGAAAAGCTCGCTTGGCTCTATGCGGGTGGCGCAGGCATCGAATACGCAAGCGTTACTTTTACTCATTCCAGCTACGAAGTTCCTCTGTGGGATGGTTCGCTCGCGCACGTTTGCCACGCGGAGAGCGCTGAACTGCAAAATCTTTTTTACGGCGCCACTCGCGCTGAGAAGCTGAATCATAATCGCCTCGCGCAGTTCGTGCACCGCGAGCTCAACCTGGAGCTCCACCCCCTTTTATGAACCGCAGGATATTTTACAGCTTCGCTACGCTTTCGATCGGAACCTTCGTTCTGATGGCGGCACTTTTTCTCGGCGCAGTTTATTATTCGAGCACGGAAAGCGTTTCCCGGATCTCGTCGAAGATCCACGCTACCTACGTGAACGAGATTATCTACAATTACAAGAACGAGCTCGTGAGCGGCAACTACCGGTTCTTCCGCAACCAGATTTCGAGCATGATCGAGCACGAAGTATTCTCCGACTACGCCCTCGTGCAGGATGGCAAGATTGTGGAGAGTTCAGATCTTTATAATTCCCGCGTAGGCCGCGAGGGATTCCTGAAAATCTCTGTACCCGTATGGTTCGACGAAGAGAAAACCCAGCTCTGGGGCTCCGTGGAGCTGCTCGTAAGCGACCTTCCCCAGAACCGCATTGCTTCCGCCATCAAGGGCGGGCTGCTTCCCTTCGCACTGCTCCTGCTCGGATTATCCTTTCTCTTCGCCGCGCTCTACTTCTACCTCTGGCAGAGGGTGAACGCGTCCCTCGGCCGTGAAATGGAGTCGATCTTCGCCGGCCGCACCGGCTCCGGTTCCAGCATGGCCGCCACGCTCTGGAAGCCGCTGCTTGGTAGATTGCGCTCGCTTAAGAACTCCCATGATCATTTGGCGCTGCGCGATTCCGAGGCCAAGAAGCAGCTCGCGACCGTGGAGATCACGCGCCAGGTCGCGCACGATATCCGCTCCCCGCTCGCCACGCTCAACATGATCTCTTCCCAGCTCGACGAAGTGGAAGAAGAGAAGCGCGTATTGATCCGCCACGCCGTGCAGAGAATCAACGATATCGCGAACGACCTCCTGCAGCGCGGTCGCAGCAAGGCGAGCGCCACTGCAGAGCTCACGATGATGAGCAGCCTCGTCGACCAGGTTGTTTCAGAAAAGCGCGCACAGTACCGCGGAAAAATTCACACCCGCATCGAGGCAGAACTCCGCGACGGCTACGGGATTTTCTCCATTGTCGTAGACAAAGACATCAAACGCGCGCTTTCCAACCTCATCGATAACGCGGTCGAAGCGCTGCCCGCCGCCAATGGCAAAGTGCACCTCACCTTGCGCCAGGAAGCGAACCGAGCCGTCGTGGAACTTATCGACAATGGATGTGGAATCCCTGTGGATCTTCTTCGCAAAATCGGCGAGCGCGGCGCCTCTTTCGGCAAAGAAGGCTCGGGATCTGGCTTAGGCCTGCATCAAGCGCGCAGCGCTGTGGAAAACTCGGGGGGACTTTTCCACATTTCCTCCGCGGGTTTGGGCAAAGGCACGCGCGTCGAAATTTCTTTCCCCCTCGCCCCCGCGCCTGAGTGGTTCCTCGCGTCGATCCAGGCGGGGCAAGACTCCACGATCATCACAATTGATGATGACGTAGCGATTCATAGCCTGTGGAAGGGCCGGATCCGTCACCGCCGCCTCGAGCAGTTCTCTTCGATTTCAGATCTTGAAGACTGGGTGAGCTGCAACGGCACGTTGCGCGATCGGCTCTTTCTTGTCGATTACGAATTCCACGGCGCGAACGAAAATGGCCTCGACGTGATCGAGCGCCTCGGCATCGCAGCAGAGAGCGTGCTCGTTACGTCGCGCTTCGAAGACGCGCCGATTCAGGAGAAGTGCCGAGCACTAGGCGTGAAGATGATCCCGAAAGGGCTCTCGAGCCTTGTGCCGATCTGTTGAGGTGAGTGAATTGGTCGGTTTGGACCGTTCGCCTTGAGCGAATGCGCAACTCAGCTGTCCCCGCTGCCCGTCTTCTTCTTCCTGCGTCCCCCATCCGCAACCACAACGGGCGCGATGCCCGCCTTCACCAGCCGTGTCTCAAATCTTTTTTCGCCCGTCTTCACCCACTGATCGTAAGCGCGCAGCAGATCTTTGTGGCTCTCGGGATTGAAGCCCGTCTCTTCTGAAATTGTACCGAGGATTTCAACAAACTTCGGGAACTTCTGCGACAGCTCGTGCAACACGGCCGCGCGGGTTTTCTTTTCTTCCAGCAGGGCCGCGTTCTGATAGGCCGCGCCGCCCATGCCGATGTAATAATCCACGTCCACGAGTTTGCGATGCAGAGAATCCGAGAAGAAGCCCGCGACGTAGAGCGAAAAATCGCCCAGCTGGCGAAGACGCACGGCGCGTTCGGCGGCCTTTTCCTCTTCGAGGGCGATCGCAAGCTGCTGGGTGAGCGTGTCCGCTGGCTTCCCCTCTCCATTCGTGGGATAAAAATTGTCCATGGAGATGAAGCGGCCGAGGAGCTGCACGAGATAGTGCTGAGCATGTTCGGAAACCTGCACCCGCAGTGAGGCAACGGCACCAGAAACAGCTCCCTGGAAATACTCGTTGGGATTCAGGAAGATTATATTATTGGCATTATTCTTCGCCATCTAGGACCCCTCCTTAGGTCCAGCCACCCGGAAGGGTGATATAGGAATTGTACCATGAGCGTCATTGCGGACAACAACACTCCTCAGACTCCAGTGCCCGGGCACACCGCTAAATATCCAACACCCCTGCACCTTTTCTACGAAAGTTACCTGCTGGCGGATGCCACGGAGCTCGAAGAAGGCCTGAAATCAACACTTCCCGGCGTAGACCTCTATTACTCGACCAAAACAAATTCTCTACTCCCCCTCCTCCAGGCGCTTGTGCGCAAAGGTTGGGGAATGGAAGTGGTGGGGCCCAAAGACCGCGCTCTTGCCTCCGAAGCTGGCGCAACAGGAGAGAGAACCCTGCTGAACGGCCCGGCGTGGACCAAGGCCGCCCTCGAGGAGGCGCTCGCCCGTGGCGTAAAGAACCTCACGATCGACTCGGAGTCTATGGCCGAGCTTCTTGGTTCCGTCTTGAAATCCCTCCCGCAGCCGCTCAAGCTCAATATCGCCCTTCGCCTCCACGACGGGAATTCCCACTTCGGTTTTCACCCGCATAAAGAACACTTCGAGCGCGCATGGAAATTCCTGCCGATCGATTCGATCGCCTCGCTCGGCTTTCACATCCACTGCAATCCTCCGGGTTCGATCCGTTCTCTCGAGGAGCTTACGAGCGATTTTCGTTTTCGTGCCCAGCGAGTGAATCTCGCTCTTTCCTGCATCGATGGAACACCGTGGAAGAATCTTGTGCAATTCTGCGATCTCGGCGGCGGCATTGATTCTCCCTTCGTCTATCGCCTGCATCCCTCCGAGAACAGCGAGTTCCACACACCGAAAACCGCGGCCGCCTTCCGTGACCGAAATCTTTCGGTGCGATTCTCCTTGCGCGAAGCAGGCAGCGAGCTCGGCCGAGCGGTGCGGGAAGAACTGGGATTGTTCTGGGAAGGAAAGCGCGTGATGTTCGAGCCGGGCCGCGCCGTGTGCACGCGCGCATTGTCGACCCTCGTCGAAGTGAAATCCGTGAAGCGGCACTTCTACCCAGACGCCGAAGTGATCCTGACCGACGGTAACACCGCGATCCTCGGGCCTGTGCACCGGGGAGTGCACATGATTACTCCAGCGCTGAAAGCTCGCCCGATTTCGATCTCGACGTTCGTGTACGGAAACCTGCCACATTCGGGCGACTGGCTCTTCCAGGACATGAAGCTGCCGCCCCAGCATGTGGGCGATCGCCTGCTGATCTCGCATACGGGCGCGTATTTCCAGCCTTTAGAGGCGGCGTTCGGTCATACGCTGCCGATCGTGGTGCGGGCCGACCGGGACGAATTGGTTGCGAAGAGCTAGTTACTCCAGCTCCCTCATCGCGAACTTATCCGCCCCCTGCTCGAGCACGGCGTAAACAAGCCGATCTCCGGCAAACCCCAAATTCACATACTCACCGATATGCGGCCCATCTTTGATCGCGATCTGATCACGAAGGTGGGAGTGGCCCACGAGCACATGGTCCGTTCCCGTGCGCACTTTTTCGCGCGCAAAGCTCACATAGAGATTCCGCACCCGCTCGAGCGCAAGGTCTGAGCCCTTCTGCGAGGTATAGTCACGGCTGCGCTTCGACGAGAAGCGCCCGATCAGGTCGACCACGAAGTCAGGCAAAGCCGCCACAAATAGACGGAACAAAAAATTCTTCGTGAACGCGCGCAGGAAGCGGTAGCCGTAGTCCGATTTATCAATCAGGTCGCCGTGTGAAACCCAGATGCGGCGGTTATGGGCGGCGAGGTCGAAGTCGTCGTAGAAAACAGAAACGCCTTTCTTGCCCTCGAACATGCCTGCGAAATGAAAGTCGTGATTGCCCTCTAGGTAGGAAACCGAAACCCCCCTCGCCCCCGCCCCTTCGATTGCCGCCAATACAGAAGCAAACCTTTGGCGAAAAATGCGCTTATTGCCCACGAGTAGATCGAAAATATCGCCGCCCAAAATAACCGCGTCACCAGCCACCGGCTTTGACGACAAAAATGATACCAGGCGCGTGCCCTGGGCGTCGTTGCCGTCACGAAGATGAATATCGGAAAGGAAGTAAACGTTCACCTGGAGAAGGTAAACTAACTAGACCCGGCGATCAAGAATGCGGCCGCGGGAATGGCCCTGCTTGCCCAAGCCTGCGCGGTCGAGCAGACGCACGATCTCCATACCGCGTATGGTGCGCAGCTGGCTGCCAGCTTTGCTGAAAACCGTGATTACCCAGCGCGCTTCCATTTGTTTCAGGTCAGCGCGAAGCTCATTTTTGCGGAAGTCGTCCTGCTGGGTCAAAAGATCGAGCGCCTCTACGGCTTCCTCTTGCGTGGGCTCACGTTCGGGTTCTCCCTGCGGCTGTTGCTGCTGCTGGGAGTTCGAATCGGTGCTCTTCGGGCTCAGGGCCGCGGTGAAGAACTGCCGGAATGTCGGAGCTATCTTTCCCGATTGCATCTAGAGGCCTATCGGCCCAGAGACGCCATTACATAAGCGATTTAAGGTTGACCCTCTCGCTTAGAGATAGGGGCAACCTTAAGTTCTTTTTTTCGTTATAGAAGTACGAAGCAGGCGGTAATCAGGAAACTCGCTCCGGCGAGAACCGAGAGTGCGTTCCTCTTCACCTTAACGTTCCTTTACCTGGCGTCCGGATTTCATCTCTTTCTTCTTCTCCCACTTCTCGCTGCCCCAGGCGGCGATTTCGCCGTCCTCGTAGGGGTCTACGCTGGAGAGTTCACGGTTGTAGCACGCATCATTGTTGCACGGTGTGTGTGCGCACGAGCCAAGAAGAGCAACTACGCCCACGGCCGCGAAAACGTATCCCAACCTTTTCTTTTTCATATTCGTCCTCTTTCGTTACTAAGAACTCGAACTGATTCGGAGCCCCTGGTGAAAAACCCCGGCTGGAAGCATTACCCTCCAGCCGAGGCGGGCTTAAGATCGGCCACCCTCTACAGCAGCAGATCAAAATTTGTTTACTAGAGAAGCTTCAGTGCTGCTTGCGGGGCGGCGTTCGCTTGAGCAAGTACCGCGATACCAGCAGTCTGGAGAATCTGGTTCTTGGCCATGTTCGAAGTTTCCACCGCGATGTCAGTGTCCATGATCCGGGAACGCGCGTCGGAGAGGTTCTCCACGGTGATTCCGAGAGTATTGGACGTCGACTGCAAGCGGTTCTGGAGAGCACCAAGTTCGGAACGGTTCTCGTTCACGCGCTTGATGGCTTCGTCGAGGTTGCCCAGAGCCGAGAGGGCTCCGTCTTTCGACGCCAGGTTTACTCCGCTTACACCAAGTGCGTCCGACGTAACTTTCGTCTTAGCAGGATCGTACTCGATGCGGTTCATTTCGCCGGCTTCTGTGCCCACCTGGAAGGAGAGCACTTTGCCTTCTCCGGAAAGGAGATTGGAACCGTTGAAATTGGTTACCTTGGCGATACGATCCACTTCACCTTTAAGGCTCTGCACTTCTTTATCGAGGAAGCCGCGTTCCGCGTCACCGATGGTGTCGGAAGCAGCTTGCACGCTAAGTTCACGCAAGCGGATAAGGATGTTGGATACTTCGTTGATGCCGCCTTCTGCAGTCTGCACGAAGGAGATACCGTCGTTGGCGTTACGTTGAGCCATTTTCAGGCCGCGTACGCTTGCCTCCAATTTATTGGAGATCGAGAGACCGGCAGCGTCGTCGCCGGATTTGGTGATGCGGTTACCAGACGAGAGGCGCGCATATGATTTGCTTGCTTCTTGTCCTACGTTAGTTACGTTTCTCTGCGTTTGTAGAGAGGGTACGTTCGTTGCGATTCTTAAGCCCATTTGAATACACTCCTTAGATTTTGAGACTTCCCTCAACCAACATTAGTTGATTGAACTAGTCACTTACTAATTACGTGTAACCTATCGGCAGCAGGTAGAAGTACTTAAGCAAAAAAGTACAGTATACGAACAAAAAAACACGGAGGCGGAAACCCCCGTGTTTTTAATGGGTTAGATTATTGCTTTTCTCTTCTATTGAGAGCAGCAGTGCTCGAGGGACAGGGCTCGAGCCCCGCCTTCGATAAATTAGAGCAACTTCAGAGCAAGGTTCTGGCTGCTGTTGGCTTGCGACAACACTGCAGTACCAGCTTGCGAGAGAATCGATTGCTTGGTGAGCTCGCTCGTTTCCGACGCCATATCAGTGTCGCGGATACGAGAGTTAGCGGCAGCCAAGTTCTCAGTGGAAATCGACAGGTTTTGTACCGTCGAGCTCAAACGGTTTTGAAGAGCACCGAGACCTGCGCGGTTTTCGTTCACCGACATGATGGCTCCGTCGATCTTGGCCAAGTTCAGCTGAGCACTCTCTTTGCTCATAGTGCCAGTATCGGAGAGACCTAATTTACCCAGAGTTACATCGGTAGCGGCAGTAGCAAACTGCAAACGATCGTTCTCTGGGCTGTTGTCGATACCCACCTGGAAGTCGAGGGTTTTGCCGTTGCCGTTAAGAAGGCTGGCTCCGTTATACTTGGTCACTTGCGCGATCCGGTCGATTTCACCTTTCAGCGCTTGAAATTCTTTGTCGGTGAATCCACGTTCTTGATCGCCCACGGTGTCAGAAGCGGCTTGTACGCTCAATTCACGCAGACGGAGAAGAATGTTGGACACTTCGTTGATACCACCCTCAGCCGTTTGGATGAGTGAGATACCATCGTTGGCATTGCGATTCGCTTGTTGCATAGAGCGAATGCTGCCTTTCAATTTTTCGGAAATCGCGAGACCGGCAGCGTCGTCACCGGCTTTGGTGATGCGCATACCACTCGACAATTTGTTAAGAGACCCGGCCTGCTTCTCGAAAGCGGTGCCAAGGTTGCGTTGTGCGTTCATAGACTGAACGTTAGTTGCAATACGTAAACCCATACTAGTAACTCCTCCTCAATAGATTGCCATTACCTTCCTGTGGCACTCTTTCGAAGACTCGCTACCATGCGGGCCGTCGTTTACTTCTGTTCGCTCTCCTCACTCGGGCCCCACGCCTTTGTTCGGATCACTTGCAGAGGCATCAGCTCTGTCGTGCTGCACAGAACTGATCGGCGGGAGCGCACGGCGCTTAAGGGGAAAAGAAAAACTGTGTCGTTTTTTTGACACAGTCATCAAATACAAATTGTTTTAGTCGGATATTTGGCGTGGATTGTGGTTAAACTTGATTAGAGGCTTTTATTATGGAGTAAAATGGTCCGACAAATACACTCTATCGTCGATAAAATCCGACAATTATGATTTAGTATTTTTGCGATTTTGCTCTTTGATGAGCGCCGCAAGCTCATTCAGCGAGCGAATCGTGAGCACTCCCGGGCTCTCGAGATGTTCCGCTTTTCTCCGCAGCCAAATGGGCAGAAGTCCGGCCCCCTGGGCTCCCTGCACGTCGAGATCATATAGATCTCCGACGTAAACAGCTTCCGCGGGCGACACACTCAGCGCCGCGCACGCCATTTTGAAGATACGTGGATCAGGTTTCGCCATTCCTACTTCACTCGAGATCACTACGATTTCAAATTTTTTGTGCAGCTCTTCGAGCTCAAGTTTGCGCCGCTGGTTTTCCCAGCCGTTCGTAATCAGCCCGAGCTTCATCGGAAAGAGGTTTGCGAGGCAAGGCAGGGTGTCGGGAAACAGCTGCCACTTCTGGGCGTAGAGCATCTGAAAATGGTCGTAAATCTGGAAACACCCTTCCTCGGATAGATTCGCCAACGGCTGCCAAAGCTCGCGGATCCGGAGGATCTTTTGTTCGGCGTGGCTGAGTGAACCACGAAGGTAGCTCGGGTAATACTTGTCCTGCACGCTGACCCAAGCCTTCTGGAAGGACGGCTCGTCGGGAAACTTGGAGGTGAGCTCCGGGCGTTGCCCGTAAAGCTCCGTAACGGCCGCCCTGATGGCCGTAGTGTGATCGATGAGGGTATCATCGAGGTCAAAAATTACGGCGCGTATGGGAGCTGCCATTCCTTATAGTCCCCATTACTTTTTGGTTTCGCAACTGCGTCGAGCGCGAAGCTTTGACGCGCACGCGAAACCAAATAGTAATGGGGAAAAAGTAAAAAGCCCACCCCCTTGCGGGAGCGGGCTTTTCCAATCGAACCGTTGCTAGTTAAGGAACGATTTTGGAGAGTTTCGCGAGGGTCGAAGCGGTAGGCTTCTTCAGGATTCCGGCGAGGTCAGCACGAACCATCGCGAGGATACCAGCGTTTTTGCCTTCAGCATCGTTTCCTACGAGGCTGAGGAGGCCCACGGCTTCGCCAGCTTTGTTGTAGAAGCGGAAGCTAACGATGGCGCCTTGCATGTCGAGCTTGCCGAAGGGCACGAACACGCCAAGAACTTCAGGACCAACGTAGAACACCATGTTCATGAGCTGCTTCACCTGAATGGCTACGGCAGGGATCACGCCCGAGGCGATACCAGGAAGCGGACGTCCACCAGGCAGGGACTGAGGGTTGAAGAGAGTTCCTTTGTCGCCAAGGAAGTCGCTTACGGACACAGTCAGCACGAGAATGGTGCCTGCGCTAGCGAAGTCAGGACCAACTTGAATACTCGAGTTGGGGTACTTCGGAATTGGGATAGTCGCGCCGCCATCGATCTGGATGGACTGGAATACCATGCTAAGAACCAGTCGGCCGTTTACCACTTCCACATCAGGACCAGTTACGCCCGAGATTAGCGGGTTTTTTCCGGTACCTTTACCACCGCAAGCAGTCAGGGTGATTGCCATCAGTACAGCCAGGCCTGCTCCCGTGAATTTTTTTAGTTGAATGAATTTCATTTAGATTTCCCTTATTGTTTTTTTGCAGACGGACTCGAACTCGTTCCCAGGCAACAACTGTGATGGCAGGTAGCGTACGTACAACCCTGGATCCGACTCCTGTGCCGCCTTTGGTTTTAACCATTGGTCAGACAGATACTTTTCCTACTAAGCCCGTGCCGTTTCCCTCCTCAGCCGAGAGCGTGTGCTCGTCTGCCTCAGGACCCGTCACCATGTATTAAGATTAATTAACATTCTTAATGCAGTCAAGTAATAAGGTCGGGTATTAAGAGAAATAATAAGAGGTAAAAACTCTTACAAAGAATTAGTAAAGGGATTTTAAAGAGTTAGAAAACTACTCTGGTTTTCTTACAATGTCTGCACCGAGACTACGGAGCTTCAATTCTAAAGATTCGTATCCCCGGTCGAGGTGATAGATCCGGCGAACACGCGTAGTGCCCTTGGCGGCGAGCCCAGCGAGCACGAGTGCCGCCGAGGCACGCAGGTCGGTGGCCATTACAGTCGCCCCCTGATAGCAACCAGGCTTTCCGTGCACCTCGGCATTGGCGCCGTCTACGCGAATATCAGCCCCCATGCGCACCAACTCGGGCACGTGCATAAAGCGATTCTCGAAGATAGTTTCGCCAATATGACTCACACCATTCACTTGTGCGAGGTAGGCCATCATCTGCGCCTGAATATCTGTGGGGTATCCCGGGTGCGGCTGGGTATTAAAACTCACACCGGCCCCTTTGCCTGTCGCTTTCGCTTCCACCCATCCAGGGCCACTCGTAATTTCCACGCCGGCTTGCTTCAAGAGCCCAAGATAGACCTCAAGGCACTCCGTTTCCATTCCATTCACGCGCGTGCTGCCGCCTGTGATGGGCCCGGCCAATAAAAGTGTCGCGCTCTCAATGCGGTCGAACATCACTTGGAAATCCGCACCATGCAACGTGGTTACACCTTCGATTTCGATATCGCTGGTACCATCACCAGTGATCTTTGCGCCCATCGCGCGCAGAAAACCGCCGAGATTTTCTATCTCGGGTTCGCGGGCAGCATTGCGAATCACAGTCTTCCCTTTCGCTAGCGACGCGGCCATCATGATCTGCTGAGTGGCGCCCACGCTGGGAAAACGAAACTTAATTTCTGCCCCCTTCAAGCCACCCGGGCAGCTGCCCACGATGTAACCCTCCCGCAGCTCGAGCTTCGCGCCCATTTCTTCAAGAGCGATGAGATGAATGTCGACAGGGCGTGATCCGATCGCGCAGCCACCAGGAAGCGACACCTTTGCTTTGTGCTCTCGAGCCAGAAGTGGCCCAAGCATAAGCACAGAAGCGCGCATCGTACGCACAAGATCGTACGGAGCTTCCGTTGAAGTAAGTTTCGGCAGCTCGAGCATCACGTCGCCGCCGGCGCGCTCTACTTTCGCTCCTACACCTTCGAGGAGGGAAAGAGTGGTCTTAATGTCGTGGAGCTTAGGAACTTTGCCTAGCTTGATTTTCCCGGGCGAAAGAAGCGTAGCGAATAAAATGGGAAGAGCCGCATTTTTGCTTCCGCTCGCCTCTACGGTTCCGCTGAGTTTCTTGCCGCCTACAACTTCAAAGCTATCCATTTTTATCCTTGCTTGGCCGACTGGTGATCGCCTGATTAAGTGCGCCCTTTCCAAGCTACCAGCAAAAAACGCTTCCTTCCAGCGAGGTCAGATTCGCGCCAAACGCGCTCCACGGAAGAATGTTTTTTCCATCTGCGTTCGAGGTAATTTGCCACGCGCGGGCTCAGTTCGAGCGCCGTGTAGGCGGGCCGAACACGCTCGCAGGAAATCAGGATTCGCTCTGCACACCAAGCGGCCCGGCCTATGGTTCCTGAAATCCTATTTTTCGCCGTGGGCTCAAGCGCCATTCGCGGCTCCCACTTACGCACGTCGGCAGCGATATGGTCTTTTCCAAACTCGAGGTAGGGAGGGTTCGACACCACGAGTTGCCAATGCGGCTCTCTTTGTAACTTTTCCGAAAACAGATCGTGACGCTCAATCCTCATGCTTTCTATGCCGAGGCGAGCAACGTTCTTCTTTGCCACCGAAATCGCCGCCGGAGAAAACTCGCTCGCTACTACTTCAAGGCCGGGGTTTTCCAGCTTTAGCGTGAGCGCGATGGCCCCGCTTCCCGTACCGATATCGAGCACGCGCGCCCCCTCCCCGCCCTTCAGCAGCTCGAGGCATAGCTCTACCAGGCGCTCAGTTTCCGGCCGGGGGATGAGAACTTTCGGAGTCACCAGCAACTCCCGCCCATAAAAGGGAGCCAGCCCGCAGATATACTGCATCGGCTCCCCCTTCTTGCGGCGAGCCCACCAGGATTTCCAGGTCTTCAATTTCGCGGCCGGCAAGGCCGATTGACCCTCGAGCAAAACTTCTGTCTTCGACATTTCCAGCAACGCCGACAAAATCCACAAGGCTTCTTCGCGCCGGCGAGCGGGAATCGACTTCAATATTTCCAGGATGGTCAAAGAATGCTCGTGCTGTTCTTGAGCTGCTCGGCCTGGGTGTGGGCGATAAGGGCGTCAATCACGGCATCAAGCTGCCCCTCCATTACGTCGGGCAGGTTATGCACCGTGAGCCCGATGCGGTGATCAGTTAGCCGGCTCTGAGGGAAGTTGTAGGTGCGTATGCGCTCGGATCGGTCTCCCGTACCCACCATGCTTCTTCTGGCGGCCGAATGCGCGGCGTCTACGCGGTCTTGCTCGGCCTGGTAGAGGCGCGCACGCAGAATCTTCATCGCCTTGTCGCGGTTCTTGATCTGGCTCTTTTCGTCCTGGCACTTCACCTCGGTGCCGGTCGGGATGTGCACGATACGCACGGCGGAGTCGGTGGTATTCACGCTCTGCCCGCCCGAGCCGCCGGAACGCATCACGTCGATGCGCAGGTCGTTCGGGTTGATTACAATGTCCACTTCTTCGGCTTCCGGCAGAACGGCGACGGTCACCGTCGAAGTATGGATACGGCCTTGAGTCTCGGTGGCGGGAACCCTCTGCACGCGGTGCACGCCACCCTCGTTCTTCAGCTTGGAATAAACTTTATCGCCGCTAATAAGCGCGGTCACTTCCTTTGTGCCGCCAATGCCCGTGGCCGCGAAGTTGAGAATCTCCACTTTCCATTTGGCTTTGGCCGCGTAGCGCTCATACATGCGGTACATCTCGGCGGCGAAAAGACCCGCCTCGTCGCCACCGGCCCCGGCGCGCACTTCGAGAACCACGTTTTTCTCGTCGAGGGGGTCTTTGGGGAGCAGAAGGAAATTGAGCTCTTTGGCGAGAACTTCAATCCGCTGCTCAAGCCTCGTGATCTCTTCCTTAGCGAATGCGCGCATCTCGGCGTCGCTGTCGCTCATCAGCTCCTTGCTCGACGCGAGATCCGCCTGGCACTGCTTGCTCTCGCGGTAAGTATCTACGAGCGCACGCAGATCCGAATGCTCTTTCGAGAAATTGCGAATGTCGTTCGGGCTGATGGTCGGGTCCTGAAGTTTGCGTTCAAGATCCTCGAATCGCTTTTCGACTTCGTCGAGCTTCTTGAACACGGAAGTCCCTCAAGTAGCGCCTGTTAGGCGCGACAATAAAAAGATGCGAAGACGAACAGAGTTACTTCTTCGCGGCGGCGGCGCCGGCTTTGGCGTATTTGTTTTTGAAGCGCTCGAGGCGGCCTTCCGTGTCCATCACCTTGTGGGTGCCGGTGTAGAAAGGGTGGCAGTTCGAGCAGATGTCCATCTTCAGGTCTGCGATGGTCATGCCGATATCCAGCACGTTTCCGCAGTTGCAGGTGGCTTTGGTGTCGAAAAACTTAGGGTGAATGCCTTTTTTCATAGATGCCTCGTTTAGTACAAGAGCCGGATAAGCTCGTCTGTGCTTTACCGTGTTTTCGCTCTTGGGTGAAAACTGAGAATTGCTCAGGAATTGAAGGGTTTAGCACGCAGCCTTTGGCAAAGTCCAGCGCTTGGGCCGCTTTGCTGCCACGGTGCTGTATCTGATTGATTTGCTATGCCAAATTCCTTGCCGTGTGCGGCTGCCCGAGTATTGAGTTTCACTAAGAATTCCAAGCCCCTCGGCCGACAAGTCGGGGTGAGTCTTCATGACTGGAAATTCCACTGCGCCGTGCTCGGCGTACCCGAGCACTCGTCTCTCAAAGAGATCAAGGATGCTTACCGCAAGCTCGCCCAGCGTTATCATCCAGACCATAACGGCGGCACGCTCCAGGCGAAAGAGCGATTCCAACAAATCAGTACTGCCTATCGCTACCTTTCCAGAAACGCTGCATCGCGCCCGGTATTACAAAGCACAGAAGTCTTTACACCGCCGCCGCCTCACCCGGCTTACGCACGTGAACGAGCCGGAAGTGGAAACAAAGCAAAAGCCCCTGCCCACTGGGCCATGAAGGCGCTTAAATTTCTTAAAAATAACGGCGCGGCTTTTGTTTCAGGCGTGGCACGCAATAAGCAACTACAAGCCCCCCTCCTGATCGGCGGCTTGCTGATCGTTGGCACGCTTACCCTCAGCACAATTTTTCGGAACGTAAACGTAGAACCGCCCGCAGCAGAGCCGCCGAAATTCACCAGCCTCGAAGTTAGCCCCGACTCCAAGGTCGACAGCTTCGGGCGCCCAAAGGGCCGCTGCGAGTTCGCCAGCTTCTCTAACGGCCGCCTCATTGCCCGAACCATAAATGACCTGAGTGAGAACGACTGCAGCCTCGGCTGCTATAGCTGGGTGGAAAAATATAAAGAGAATGATGCCGGTTGCGATTGGGAAGGAACGACCCTGGTGCAGCACAACGCCCCCCTCCACGACAGACTCCCGGCCACACCGTCAACCAACGTTACAAACCGCGAGACGAACGAAGCTGCACCCATTTTTTACTTCAATCGGATTCCAGATGGTGACGGCAAGACACCAACGGAATGGCGAGAAACCCGAGTGGGCGAAGAAATAGTGCTTGAATGGCCGTACGTACCCACCGTGTGGATCGAAGATAAAAAGCTCATGCTTGCAAGAAAAGGCCTTCATTCCAATCAAGTCGTTTTCACGCCGATCCGGCCAGGCGCAACCGGCGTGTTTGTGGCTGACTCGGAAGGCCGGCGCATCCGCAAGTTCGTCTACGATATCAAGTAGCTGCAAAACCAGAAACCCTAAGGAATTTCCCCTTCCCTGACGAAAAGACAAGGTGAAAGACTGGAAATTTCATTGCGCGGTTCTCGAGGTGAAAGAAAACGCCTCGCTAAAAGATGTGCGAAAGGCATACCGCAAGCTCGCGCTTGAACGCCACCCTGACATGCACAACGGCAGCAAGGAGGCGCATGAGCAATTCCAACAGCTGAATGAGTCTTACCAGTTCGTAGCGGCCGCGCTGATTGCAGGGCATGTGCCACAGGCACCTTTCTCTCCGCCACCCGGGAGTTACTCTGGCACTACAAAACCCGTACCGGAACACATTGAGCCGAAGCCCACAGTGGTCAGGCCGTCGATTGCTCCGAAAGGATTTCCGAGAGTCTGGATTCATGCCGGTGTTGCGTGCGCCGTACTTCTGGTGATCTCGATATTCTTCGAGCGCCAAGGCCCGGTAGTGCCAACACACAACCAAGACTATAAACCTGATTTATTTCCAAAGGCCTGGTGTTTCGTGAACAACGCCGAGAGCGGCACCAATATTCAGGAAGTGGCCGAACTTTGGACTCAGCGCAAATGCGAAGAAAAGTGCAATTCAATTTCCGCCACGAAAGACGTGAGCTGCGAGTGGAGCGGTGACAAGTTCCGCACCGCTAAGCTCGCGCCTGCGCCCCCCTCTGCTAACTTGCCAATTGTCGAACTTGCCAGGGCTTCCTGCGAAATTTCGATCGAGAAGAGCAGCGGCATTACCAGCACGCCTTACCGAAATGCGACCGAGGCGAACTGCAAGTCGGTTTGCTCGGAGATGATGAAAGAAAAATCCATGGACGGCGTGCGCTGCACCTGGAACGGTGCCGAGTTCAGTCGCCAGGCGATAAAGAAGCCAGCGAAAGAAGCTCCGCCCTCGGCGCGCCTCGTGAAAGTGGAGGAGCAACCAGTCGGCGCTTTACGCTTTCGTGGCGACAATTCGGCCACCTTCCGCTCTACCTGTTTCATGTCGATTATCTCCGAAAATGGCGTAAGCGCAGAGCCGATTCCTGACGAGACTTTTGCTTCTTGCGAACAACGATGCATCGACCAGGTGAACGCGCACCCGACAGGCTACGAGGTGGAATGTTCCTTTGCCGGAAAACAGATCATCAAGTTCGTGCCCGACCCGATGGTGAGCTACTTGGCGCGGGATCCTGCGGGCACCGGCTTCCAACAAGGAAAGGACTTTCTCGCCACCTGCCAGGTTTTTGGACGGGTGGGAAAGCTATCGACTCCCCTCTTTCACGACGTGAACCCCAGATGGAGATGCGACGCTCTCTGCGACGCCGAGTTCCGCAAAACGCCAAAAGGAACAGAGGTCGTCTGTTCCTTCAATGGCGAAACTTTTTTTCAGAAAGTAGCGAGCGGGCAGCAGTAGCTCTGCGGTTCTTTTTGGTCCAGCTTCTAGCTCTGCTGTTTTTCTGTTAGCTGGACATTGAATCTATGAACTCCCTGTTCGTCTTCGTATGCGAAACCTTGTCGAGCAGGAATTCCATCGCGTCGATCGTGTTCATTGGCTGCAGCACACGGCGAAGGATCCAGATGCGCTGCAAATCGGCCGGCGGAATCAGGAGCTCTTCTTTACGCGTGCCGCTCTTGTTGATATCGAGCGCGGGGAAGATGCGCTTCTCAAGCAGCTTCCTGTCGAGCACGATCTCGGAGTTACCCGTACCTTTGAACTCTTCGAAGATCACTTCGTCCATGCGCGAACCGGTATCAATGAGGGAAGTCGCCACGATCGTGAGCGATCCGCCTTCTTCAACTTTGCGGGCAGCTCCAAAGAATCGCTTCGGACGATGGAGGGCGTTGGAGTCCACGCCGCCGGAAAGGATCTTGCCGGAAGGTGGAACCACCGTGTTGTAGGCGCGAGCGAGGCGAGTGATCGAGTCGAGCAGGATCACGACGTCTTTGCCGGTTTCCACAAGACGTTTGGCCTTCTCGAGAACCATCTCGGCAACCTGCACGTGACGGGAAGCCTGCTCGTCGAACGTCGAGCTCACCACTTCCGCCTTCACGCTTCTCGCCATGTCAGTCACTTCCTCGGGGCGTTCGTCGATGAGGAGAACAATGAGGTAAGATTCCGGATTCTGCTGCGTGATCGCGTTCGCGAGGCTCTGAAGAAGAACAGTCTTACCGGCTTTCGGTGGCGCCACGATCAAGCAGCGCTGGCCTTTTCCGATCGGAGCCACCATGTCGATGATCCGGGTGGAATAGTTTTTCCCGTCGTCACCGAGCTTAAAGCGCTCCGTGGGATAAAGAGGAGTCAGGTTGTCGAAGAGCACGCGCTCGCGCGCCTGTTCCTGCGACTGGAAGTTGATGTTATCGACCTTCAGCAGGGCGAAATAGCGCTCATTGTCTTTCGGTGGGCGAATCTGTCCCTTGATCACGTCACCGGTACGCAGGCCAAAGCGGCGGATCTGGGAAGGCGACACGTAAATATCGTCTGGTCCCGGAAGATAGTTGTAGTCGGGCGAACGTAGAAATCCGTATCCATCGGGAAGGCATTCCAGAACGCCATCGGAGAATACGGCGTAATCGCCGCTCGCGGTTGCCTGGAGGATATGGAAAATAACTTCCTGCTTACGAAGACCGGCGGCGTTCTCAACGCCCATCTGCGTTGCGAGCTCTGCAAGCTCGTGGGGCTTCTTGGCCTTCAGGTCGGCCATCTGAAGAATTTTCACGTCACGGGGAGCTGCAGGAGCGCCGTTTTCTACGGCAGATCCCTCGCCCGCAACGGTATTCGGATTCACGTTGACGGCGGTTGCCTCCAGCGCTTCTTCCTGAGCATCGTCCATTCCAGCTCCTGGATCGTTGCCTTCACGACGAGGCCCGCGCTCCCGCTCATTGCCACGATTGTCGCGGTCACGAGGTCCGGCACCGCCTCCGACACCACGCGGTCCGCGGTTGTCGCGATTGTCTCGCCCACGAGGCCCACCACCACCGCCGCCTTTGTTGAATCGGCGAGGTCTGTCCTGGCTTCCCCGGTCTTGGTTGTCTTGCGAGTCTCTATCGCTCATGAGCTTGGCTCCGCTTCTAGTAATTTTGAAATTTCTGTCTGTCTCTTGGGATTTGGTTGGAAGATGGCTGAGATTGGACTTGAAATTTCAGAACTAGGGGGTGATTTAATGTTAGTTCTGGTTGGGCTGAGAATATAGGCGCAGGAAACCGATGTCAATAGTTGAGCCAAAGGACATTTATCATAGGATTCACGGGCCTGATATCTTATCCCCGCAAACTTATCCCGTTGTGCTGCTCCATGGACTGATGGGCTTCAGCGCGAACTGGGGGAAAATTTGGCCGGAGCTTCACCATCGGAGACCCGTGCTGGTACTCGACCAACGGGGGCACGGTAAAAGTCCAAAGCCAAAGTCTGGGTACACCCCCACTGACTATGCGCGCGACCTCAAGGCACTGCTCGACCTGCTTGGCTGGGCGAAAGTTCACGTCGTAGGTCACTCCATGGGTGGAAGAGTAGCGCTTCGTTTCGCAAGCCTGTTCCCCGAACGAAGCCTCAGCCTTACCCTCGAAGACTCGGGCACCGATTCAAAGACGGAGAGAGTGAACTGGATCCAGGAACTTCTCGCTTCGATCCCCACGCCATTCAAAACACGTGAGGAAGCCAAAGCTTTCTTCACCGAGAACTTCAAGTCAGACCCCATGACTGGCGGCTTTCTCCACATGAATCTTGAGCCAAAAGAAAGTGGCAAGTTAGATTGGCGCTTCTATGCGCCGGGAATGATCGAAACCATCGAAACCGGGCGGGCCACCGATGCGAGTCGGGAGTTTGCGGAACTAGCGCTCCCCACGTTGATCGTGCGTGGCGGTCGCTCGAAAGAGTTTCCCGCTGCGGAGGCCAGACACATGGCTTCGAGCCGAAAGCTTACTTCACTCGTTACCATCGAAGGCGCGGGCCATTTCGTGCACGCAGAAAAGCCGCTGGAGTTCACCAAAGCGCTCGCGGTTTTCCTCGAGCAAGTAGAGCACGAGACCTTCAAATAAAGAGCAGCACTTTACTTGGAGGCGAGTGCCTTTGCGGGCACTTCAAGATACTTCAACAGGTCGCGGTGCACGCGGAACTTCATCGTGCGCGCAGTGCTGCAAGCGGCGATATCGCCGCCTTTGCCATAGTCGAAGTGCACGGCTTCTTCCCGCCCAGCGACACCTCGCACTTCGAAGATAGCTTTTGTTTTTCCTCTGCGGCAAAGATCCACCCCATAAGAAGGCTCTAAAATGCCAACCGCCTTCAAAGTAGCCAGACGATTCACGAAACGATTCGCCTCTTCAGAAGCAGGCCCTTTGTCTTTTCCATTTTCCAGAACTTTCCAATCTGCACCGAGACGTTCGAGCGTAAAGCGTTCCCGGCCATCAATGCGCAGTGTGGCGGTCTGAACATTGTCGGCTTCTATGCGCATTACCCGAAGACTCTGATACTGCTCCGATGGGAGTGAGGCGGCCTGAAGCAGCTGCACGGGAATCTTCGCCGCGCCCTTCACCCTGCCGTCGTTCTTAAGAACCACGTCTACCAAACGATCCGTGCCGGGGCTGCCGAAACTGAACTCGAGCTTACGCTCGCCATCTTTCTCCTTCAAAGCCACTCGCAGAGTCTCAGCGGCCCGCACATCAGCCGCGCGAGGCATGTTCGTGCCTGCCTCCTTCAGCATGATGGGATCGTATAGCTCACACACCGTGGAAGCAATCCGCCGCAGAAGCGTGGCATCAGCCTCTCCCTGCGAAGGCTTCAAATAGCGCCAGTCAGCTTGCGCATATGCCGAAGCGGTCGGCACACCTGGAACGATTTTGTCCACCCGCTCGAACTCAAGTTCTTCATTTTTGCCATTAAGCACTTGTGTGATGGAAATGGCACGAACGTCGTTCGGGTCGCAACTCACCAGGCTCGTCACCTTGGTTACGTCATCGTGAACCGTATTTTTGGCGCGAATCCAGTAGTGCGCACCCAGGTAAGTGGCAATAAGCACCACGAAGAGACCGCTCACGATTTTCAGTAGTTTTGTCATTGCTGTATTTCTGCACGAACACAGCCGCTTGCCAAGCGCGGTAAGCTTAGAAAAGCTTATCTTTGGAAATTAAAGTCACCTTGCGTTTCAACTCATTAAAGTACATCAAGCATCTCTGCCGCTCGGCTTCGGTACGGAAATGAAATCGCACTCCGACTCGATGGTCCAGCGTGGCATGTCCATGAAACTTCTGCCCAAGCGTATAGCGCTGGCACCAGGCCACGGTACCCACATAGGGCTCCGCGCTACCTTCCTCGAGAGCGACCCGAACGACCGATCCGACAGGAAGTTTGGCGTCAACATAGAGCCCAACCCCAGCTTCCGAGATATCGGACGCAAAGCCAAATCCGCTGAAGGGCTCCGGCTGGAGTTTGTCGGCCCATAGAAAACACTTGATGCGGTAGGTGGCGAAGCGAAGCCGAGCGCTCATGCGCTTGCTGTTCTTACCGATATGATAAACTGGACACATCCTGTTTCCCGTTCAACTCATCGTCTAGTGGCACTCATGCGAAGGCACGTTCCGGTAGGTGAATACCTCCTCGACCACGCTCTCGCCGGCACAGGCGCTCGTCGCCCTTCCGCCGCTGATTAAGTCTACCTCCACCTTGCGTAAGACGCCATCGGGATACGGCAACTCAAGGGGATCCTGGTTTCGGTGCACACCATTCATAAACTGGGTCCATACCGGTAAAGCCGCGACGGCTCCCGTCAACTTCAGTGCTTTCCGGTGTTTCCGCACGACTTCATCGTCCCGGTCAAACCCGACCCAGGAAATTCCGATCATCTTACGCGTGAATCCGGCAAACCAGGCGTCCCGAAACTCATTGGTGGTGCCGGTTTTACCCGCTGCCGGCCACGTGAAACCGTTGGTGCGGGCTGATGTCGCGGTTCCGCTTTCAAAGATCGTAGTCATGATCTGCACGAGGTTGGAGCTTTCCTCCACAGGCAATACCTGCTCGGAACGAGGCTGATACTTCGCGACTACCCGACCGTCTTCCGCTACTACGGCGAGGATGGAGGTCAGCTCGCGTTTGAGGCCAAAGTTCGCCAGCGTCGAGTAAGCGCGCGCTACATCGAGCGGCGGCGCATCCACCGCTCCGAGGGCAAGAGAAGGAAAAGGCTGCATCTCTGTTTCGAAGCCGGATGCCTTAACTACGCTCACCAAATTATCGAGCCCCGTCTGGATGGCCACTTGCGCGGCGACCGTATTGATCGAATGGGCAAGTGCGTAGCGCAAAGTCACGGTTCCGGAGAACTCATCTTCGTAATTCTTGGGCGTCCAGCTCTTCTTGTCGAACTCGTAGGTAAAGGGTTTATCTTCAAATTTTGAGATACTGTTCATCGGGGTTTCGTCGGGATTTCGCCCGTTGAGCAAGGCCGAGAGATAAACAAAAGGCTTGATCAAGGATCCGATGTGCCGCTTCATCAGGATCGCGCGGTTGTAGGTGCTCTCTTCGTAAGAACGCCCCCCCAACAGTGCCAGTAAATGTCCGTTCGCTGGATCCACAGCCACGAATACACCCTGAACCAGGCGAATATTTTCCTCGGGCTTGGGCTCTTCAGCCGCGAATTCAACGGAAGAGTCCTTTGCTTTTTCTTTGGCCTTCTTCTTCTCTTTACGCTTCGTTTCTAGATCCAGGTACTTCTTCAGGTTGGCCTCGAGCGCGTTCACTCCGTTCGTCATGCTGGTTTCGGCCAGGTGCTGGTAGTAAATGTCGAGCGTGCTGAATATTGTGAGCCCCGAGCCTACTACCTCCTGTTCCGGAATTTCCCGCATCAGCTGGGCCTGCACCATATCGGTGAAGTACGGAGCGCGATTTTGCACGTTGCTCACTTTAGCGAAGCGCAGGTGTTCGGCCATCGCTTCTTTGTATTGAGCAGCGGTAATCACACCCGCGTCGCGCATGTTCACGAGCACGATTTCCTGGCGCCCCTTGGCACGTTCCAGGTGCCGGAAGGGGGAATAGTAAAAAGGCCCCTTCACGATTCCTGCCATAAATGCCTGTTCGGCGATGGTGAGCTCTTCGAGAGTTTTATTGAAATAAAAGCGCGCCGCTTCCGAAACTCCATGGATTGCGATGCTGCCCGACTGCCCAAAATAAACTTCGTTTAGATATTTCTGCAGGATCTCGTCTTTGGAAAAACGGATCTCGAGGTAAACCGACATCGCGATCTCTTTGAGTTTGCGTGTGATCGTGCGCTTTCGGGTGAGGTAAATATTGCGCGCCAACTGCTGTGTGATAGTGCTCGCCCCTTGCTGGTAGCTCCCGCTGCGGAGGTTTACCCAGATCGAGCGGGCGATACCCTTGGGGTCTAGCCCTATATGTTCGAGGAAGCGCTTGTCTTCGGTGAGCACGATGCCTTCGAGCAGCGTATGAGGAATCTCTGCGATCGGAACAGTTTTGCGCGCTTCCGCCCCTCCTTGATTCAGCTGGGCTACAAGTACCGGCTCCAAAGCGAAGCCGCCGGCGAGCTCCTCTCCATTTGCGCCGACTACCTTTGTGGCAGTTCCACCGGCCCAGCTCACCGTGAATTTTCCGGGCTTTACGTCGGCATCGGCATTGCCAAAGATCACTTCTTTTGCTGCGGCGGGATAAGTGAAGTCGTTTGTGAATACCGTGAGCGTCACGGGGCGCTTCTGCTCGTCGAGCTCGAGTGCAAAATTCCCCGCCGAGCGCACCTGTTCAGGGCCGGCATGCTCGCGGTAGTCGCGCTCCTTAAGCCGCTGCCGCAGCTCCTCGGCCGAGGCTCCTACGCCCACCTTTAGCCAGTAAACCGAGGAATATACCCTGGTGGGAATCGAATCGGTCGCCTGATGAAATCGTTCTTCAAGCTCTGCGGCAAGTGTGCGCAGGGCGAGAAAAGAGATCACCAGCAGAACGGCGATAACGGCACCGATAGGCCAGCGAAAACGACGGATCCAGAGAAGCAGTGATTTCATCCGAAGATGTTCCTTGGGGTCCTTCAATTCCACTTATTACTTTGCGTTACTTTGCGCATGCAGAGACGGCGATAGGCGCTTGGAACGTGGAGTCGTAGGGCCTGATTTTACCTTGACTTGCAGAGGAATCACAGACTTATATGGAAGCTATAAAAATGCCGCTTTTTGCGGCGCGCAGTAATCTCCCGAGGAGTCTCATGAGCCGGCGCTATTCGATCCATTTCCGCGGTCTGTTTATTCTTGTTGTTGTAGCAGTCGGCGTCGGCCTTCTGGGCACGAACGAAGCGAAGGCCCTCACCCTCGACTGGTCCGGATATTTCCGCGCCAGCCACGACTTCATTCATAACTACCAGATGGATAAAGCCGCCCCCGGATATTCGAATTCCGGTGATTCCGGCGAATACATCAAGGGCGAGGGCGACAAGAACGCAACCTTCTCCACGTTTTTCATGAAGCTGAAGCCTCGCATCCTCGTGAACGACAATATCATCGTTCATTCCGAGTGGAACATCGGCGATCCTATCTACGGATTCTTCGGCCGCAATAATCCTCAGGAAGATCGCTCCCGCGTTTTCGGCACCGGCAAAGACGGCATGAGCATCACTGCTTCTCGGCTCTGGCTCGATGTGCACTCTGACTTTGGAACCGTGCAGGTGGGCCGCGCTCCCATGCACTGGGGCCTCGGCGTAGTGTTCAATTCCGGCGACGGGCCCTTTGATCGCTACCAGAGCACTTCAGATACGATTCGTCTTGTCTCTAAGTTCGGTTACCTCAGCCTGATGCCCCTCTACGCCAAAAATTCCATGGGCTACAGCTTGGCTGGCGCGCGCAACCCTCCTGTTACTGGAACCGCCGTGGAAGGAAACGACGACGTTACCGACTACGGTATCGGCCTCCGCTACGACAACCCTGAAGAAGACATCGAAGGCGGCCTGCTTTACTACAAGCGAAATGCCGGCGATTCCCAGGCGGCATACTACTATCCCTCCCCTTCTACGGCTTACGCCTCGGGAAAGAACGGAATCAATCTTCGCCTGTTCGACTTTTTCCTCCGCAAGTCGTGGCACCGCTTTGAGCTTGGAGCCGAGCTGCCCATCTTCACCGGCGAAATCGGCGACGTGAACGGTGTTGGTGACCGCAATACCTACAAGGCAACCGCGCTCGCCGTGGAAGCCTCGCTCAAATACGATACGTGGAGGCACACACTGAAATTGGGTACCGCTCCCGGACAAAGCCCCGCCACCACTGGTTTCCGCGGAAAAAGTTTCTCTGCGATGCAGTTTCACCGCGCTTACAAGCTCGGCATGATTCTGTTCAACTACAACCTCGGCAACCTCGGGAACACAAACCCCGACCCTGTGGCCCCCGCTACCGCCGCGAATGCCACGGTTTCCCCGTATGACGCTTCCGTTTCGAACGCGAAGTACGTGATGCTCTCGACCGCCAAGCACTGGGAACAGTGGGGCCTCAACCTCGGCCTCGTATGGGCTCAAGCCAACGAAACCGCGCAGGCCGGCAAAGACTCTTACAACCACCGCACGCGCCAGTGGTTCACTTCGACCGGAACACAGTCGAAGAATATGGGGATCGAAGTCGACTTCGGCACTCGCTACAACTGGGACGACAATATCTCCTTCGGCGTCGACATCGGCATGCTCTTCCCCGGCGACTACTTCAAGTTCATCAACCGCGCGGTTGGCCAGGGCAACGCGAACACCGTTTCGGCGATCTCGCTCACGGGTGCTACCGTTTTCTAGTTCGAACGTAACTTTGTGAAATGAAAAAAGCCGCCCCTTTTCGGGAGCGGCTTTTTTTAATCGAGGTGGGCTAATCCACCGGACTTGTTCAGCATCAGTTCCCGCGGAGGAAGCTTCCGCCGGTACCCGCTCCGAGGCCGTTGCCCATACCCTGGCCGCCGATCTGCTGCTGCATCATCCGCTGCATGTAGAGTTCCTGCATCCCGGTCTGGTACATCATCTGCTTGCGCTGGGCGAAGGCACCGCCGTAAGGATTGTATTCTCCGTAGCCGGCAACTTTCACTTTTACTACCGAGATTCCGAACTGCTGGATCTTCTCGGCTTTCATCGCGTTGAGTTCTTCGAGGGCGTCGTCACCTTTGATGCGGGCTTGGGCAGCGATCATCGAAGAGGCATGCTTTTCGGCTTTCTTGGCGAGAGCATCACACTTGGCAAGCTTGGTCTTGTTTTCTTCCTGGCAAGCTTCGGCAGCGGCGAGGAACATCTTCGCCATTTCCTGCTCGATCTTCACTTTGCCTTTGTTGTCAGCGTAATTGAGAGCCTTTTTGTATTGGGACTCAGCTCCGTCGTAGTCCTTCTCTCCGGCCAGGCGAGTGCCGAGCTCGAAGTAGAGGTAACCGATGCTGGTTTTATTGTCTTCGAAAGCTCCGATATCGATCAGGTCGTTCTCGAGTTCGCGGATGGCGTCTTCGGAACCGCTCACGCTGCGTGCTTTGGCAGTGGCGGCGTCTTTACCGATCAGCAGGCGGCGTTCAACGAAGATCTTGGTGGCTTCTTCGGCGTCGAAACCTTCGGCGATGAGAGCATCGTAGGCGAGGCGCAGTTCTTCAGGAGTAGAAGCCTTCTTGAGTGCGTTCTCGGCGGCTTTTACTTTTGCCACACCAACCTGGTCGAGGATTTTGCTGATATCGCCGAGGAACTCGCTGGCCGCTTCAAGCTCGAGGCTGATCCCGGCGAAGTCTCCGGCTTTACAGAGGAGATCAACTTTCTTGAGAAGGTCTTTTTCTTTCGCTTCACGGGAAGCGCGGCGGGCTTTGAGGGCGGCGTCTTGTTCGACTTTTACTCTAGCGGCAGTCAGAGTGGCGGCGCTCGTGTGCTCTAATTGTTTGCCGTCTGCTCCCAGGATTGGATCACAGGCGAAGATTCCGTCGCCATCAGAAGAGTGTTTAAGGCAGAATTTTCCGTCTGAGTTTACTTCGAAATTTTTTGCGGGGAAGGCTACGAGCATCGGAGTCGTCTGCTTCTTTTCGAGCTCAGTCAATACTTTGTCTTTGCAACCAGGAAGGTCAATCTTGAGGCCGTGCTCTTTTTTTGCAGCGTCGTAGGCAACGTCAGAGCTGACTCGTCCGGCGGCGCATTTTTTCGGCAGCTTCCCGGTGATGATCAGCTGATCGCCTTCGATTCGGAATTTGAGATTTTCAATTTTGCTCTTCAGTTCGGTGAGCTTCATCCCGTCCGACTTGGAGTCAGGAAGCTCTTCCACTGGTTCGTCGTCTGCTTTAGCCATTGGGTTCAAAGTGAATGCGCCGAGCAGGAGGGCGGCAAAGGCCAGCTTCTTCATCTGCATTTCGAATTTAACGTTCATCATAGTCAACTCCACACACATCAGTTTCTTCCAGACGTCCCAAGCAAAGGGGCTGGGGGTGATTGCCGTCGTGACAATTTACCTTACTGAACTGTTTGCAATGCCGGTGCCAAAGTTGACTGTTTTTGTTCTTATTGTTTAAAATCAATGAGTTAAGCGGTTTGTTTTTCGGGGAGAGTGGTTTTAGCGCTCAAAATCTCTGTCACAATTTTAGACAGGGTGTACTGAATCAGTGCACCCCAAGAAAACGGCCCCCCCGGCAAACAGTAGAATTTCCCAGTAAATTCAATCTTCTCTGCCCATGACGAATATTTGTACAGCCTGGGAAAACCAGCTAAAACTTTAGAGCACCTTAAATTCTAGAGTGATGATTCTCTTCGTTTTTTTGAGAGGTTAGGAATGGCCGTCTTTGAGAAGATCCAGGCAGATAACTATGAGCAGGTGGTCTTCTGCAATGATACGAAAACGGGCCTAAAAGCGATCATCGCCCTCCATAATACAGCCCTCGGCCCCGCAACCGGCGGCTGCCGGATGTGGAATTATCGCGACGAAGAAGAAGCACTCACCGACGTGCTTCGCCTCTCTAAGGGCATGACCTACAAAAATTCCATCTCCGGCCTGCCCCTCGGCGGCGGCAAAAGCATCATCATCGGCGACGCCTCCCAGAAAACCCCCGAGCTACTCAAGCGCTTCGGAGAGTTCGTGGAAACCCTCAAGGGTCACTACATTACCGCGAAAGACGTGGGCATCGATTCGAGCGACCTCAAGACCATCAAAGGGCGCACTTCGCACATCCTCGGGATCGCGGGCGAAGCGAACTCGAGCGGAGACCCCTCTCCCGTCACGGCCTGGGGCGTTTACAACGGCATGCTGGCCTGCGCGGAGGCCGCCTTCGGGGAAAAATCCCTGAATGGATTGCACATCACGCTTCAGGGCCTCGGCGCCGTGAACTACCACCTGCTGAAATACCTCAGCCAGGAAGGCGCGAAAGTTTCGGCCTGCGACATCAATCCCGACGCCGTGGAGCGCGCGAAAAAAGAATTCGGCGTACAGAGCGTAATGCCTGAAGAAATTTACGACGTGGCCTGCGATATCTTCAGCCCCGGCGCGCTTGGCGCGATCATCAACCCGCAAACAATCCCACGCATGAAGTGCAAGGTAATCGCGGGCGCCGCGAACAATCAGCTCGCCACGGAAAAAGACGGAGAAACCCTCCTTAAGAGAGGAATTCTCTACGCTCCCGACTACGCGATCAATGCGGGAGGGGTGATCAATATTTCCCACGAGCGCGACGGCTATAACCGCGATAAGTCCTACGCTTACGTGGCCAAGATCTACGACACGATCAAAAATATCCTGGAAGTTTCCGCGCGCGACCGCCTGCCGACCAACGTGGTAGCGAACCGCATCGCAGAGAATCGCGTGCAAGAGGCCGAACGTGCCCGGCGTTGATCCCCGGAAACACCTTGGGCTACACCGCGTGCTGGAGCCGGCGAACGCGCTTCCGCAGCAGGCGAAGAAAATCAATCCCGAGCTTCCGCTCCAGCCCGAAGAGATCCTCATCGACGTGAGCTCTCTCAATGTAGATTCGGCGAGCTTCCACCAGTTCTACAATGCGAGCGGCAAAGATCCCGTCAATACCGGAGAAGCGATTCTAACCGTGATCAAAGAACGCGGAAAGCTGCAGAACCCCGTGACCGGCTCAGGAGGCATGCTGATCGGCACGATTAAAGAAATCGGAGCCGGCATCACGAACTCTGATTTCAAGAAGTTCAAAGTCGGCGACCGTATCGCTACGCTCGTTTCTCTCACGCTCACCCCACTCAAGATCACGAAATTAAAAAAGGTGCTTCCCGAGATCGAGCGCGTGGAAGTGGAAGGCCACGCGATTCTCTTCAACAGCGGGATCGCGGCCAAGCTGCCCTCCGACATCGATGAAGGCCTTGCGCTCGCGGCCCTCGACGTTTGCGGTGCGCCTGCACAAACCGCCCAGCTCGTGAAACCGGGCATGAAGGTGGCTGTAGTTGGCGGCGGCGGTAAAAGCGGCCTCTTTTGTCTTTATGAAGCCAAAAAGCGCGCCGGCAAGAGCGGCAAAGTGGTCGGCTTCGAGTATTCCGACGTAGCTTGCGAGCGCCTGCGTAAACTTTCCTTCGTGGACGAAGTGATCCAGGGCAATGCCCAGAACGCCGTGGAAGCCTCGGAAAGAATCCGCGGCGCCTTTGGTGGAGAAGGCGCCGATCTCGTGATCAATGTGGCCAACGTGGCTGGAACCGAGATGGCGTGCATATTGTCGACACGCAACAAAGGTACCGTGTACTTCTTTAGTATGGCGACCTCGTTCCCCGCGGCTGCGCTCGGCGCGGAAGGCGTAGGCGCCGATGTACAGCTCGTGATCGGAAACGGCTATACTGAGGGGCACGCGGCGATGACTCTCGATATCTTGCGAGAGAGCCCGGAGCTTCGTACAATCCTCGAATCCCTTTATGAAGCTCGCACTTGACCGTAAAAAAATCGCCCTCTGCCGCAAGATCGCCGTAAAGATCTCGGAAGACGTGCGTGAAATGATCGACGCTCACGGCACAGTGGCCACCGAGCGCTCCGTGCTGCGACTGATGGGCGTAGACGGCGCGAAGCTCAATCCCAAGATCAACCAGTATTATCCACTCGCCAACGTGGTGGTCGACCAGATCGAAGCCGTGGGCGCCCTACCCCGAGGCGTGAGCTATTGGATGGCGAACGCCTGCCTTCAGACCGGCAAAGCGCCCGCCGAAATCGCGGAAGCGATGTCGAACGGCGAACTCCACATGGGTAAGCTTGCGCAGGCCAAGCCAGTCGAGATCGAAAAGAAAGCCAAAGCGCTTGCCAAAGAAGGCCTAAAGCGCCTTGTGTTGAAACGCAACGAGCGCAATAAGCTCATCAAGAGCCTCAAGGATCCTCAAGATAAGACCTTCCGCAAGCCTCCTGTGAAGTACGTGATCGTGGCGAGCGGAAATATTTTCGAAGACGTAGTGCAGGCGCGTTCCGCCGCCCAGGCCGGCGCCGACGTGATCGCCGTGATCCGCTCCACCGCCCAGAGCCTGCTCGACTACATGCCTCACGGCGCCACCACGGAAGGCTTCGGCGGCACCTACGCCACGCAAGAAAACTTCAAGATCATGCGCAAGGCGCTCGACGAAGAGAGCCTCAAGCTCGGCCGCTACGTGCGCCTCACGAACTATTCCAGCGGCCTCTGTATGCCGGAGATCGCAACCGTAGCGGCGCAGGAGCGCCTCGACTTCCTTCTCTGCGACTCGCTCTACGGAATCCTCTTTCGCGACATCAACATGAAGCGCACGCTGATCGATCAGCACTTCTCTCGCCTCGTGTGCGCGCTTTCCGAAATTTACATTAATACCGGAGAAGACAACTACCTCACCACTGCCGACGCCGTGGAGAATGGCCACCAGGTGCTCGCCTCGCAGTTCATCAACGAACGCTTTGCGATCCAGGCGAACATGAAAGAGGAGTACATGGGCCTCGGTCACGCGATGGAGATGAATCCCTTTCACACCGACGTGATCCTGCTCGAGATCGCGCGCGCGCAGATGACTCGCGATATTTTCCCCAAGGCGCCGCTCAAATACATGCCGCCCACCCGCCACATGGAAGGCGATATCTTCTTCAGCCATACCTACGACGCGATTTTCAATCTCGTGAGCGTAATGACCAACCAGGGAGTTCACCTGCTCGGCATGCCAACCGAGGCAATCCACACGCCATTGCTTGGCGATCGTTTCATGGCGCTCAAGAGCTGTAACTACATCTTCAATGGCGCTGAGCACCTCGGCGAAGAGCTCATCTTCAAGAAAAACGGCAAGATCGAGAAATGGTCGCAGAAGGTTCTCGACGACTCCGTGAAGTTGCTTAAGTACATCGATAAAGTCGGCATCTTTACCGCGATCGAGAAAAAGGTGTTCGCCGAAGTGAGCCGGAAACTCGACGGAGGCAAAGGTTATAAAGGCGTTTTCGTACGCGACAAAAACTACCTCAATCCCTTCCTGGATATGCTGGAGAGGAGGCAATATTGAGCGAAGATAAACTCGTAACCAAGTTCCTCCCCTACGGTGCGCCCAATCATCCCTCCGTGAAGATGGTCGATCTGAAGAATCTCCGACCCTATGGCGACGCCATGAATGATGGCCGCGGCCAGGTGTCCTTTACGCTGCCCGTGAATCCCTCTCCCGAAGCCGAAGAAGCTGCGCGCGAGATCATGCGCAAAATGGGCTTTGCCGACATCAAAGTAGTCGCGATGGAGCGCCCCTCGGAGGGCTTTAGCTTCTTCGTGTGCTACGGAGCGATGTCGCACTCTGTAGACTTCACCAAGATCCACGTGCTTAAAGTAGAAACCGAGTTCAAAGATTTCTATACGATTAACGAGACCATCAAGAAAGAGATCGGCCGCAAGATCATCATCGCCGGCGCTACTACGGGCTTTGATGCCCATACTGTAGGCATCGACGCGATCTTCAATATGAAGGGCTATAAAGGCGACTACGGCCTCGAGCGCTACTCGGGCTTCGATGCGCGTAACCTCGGTGCCCAGGTGCTGAACGAAGAGCTCCTCGATTACGCCGTGAAAAATAACGTGGACGCCATCCTCGTAAGCCAGATCGTGGACGAAAAAGACTGCCACATCGACAACCTCAAGGCGTTGATGCAACTCGCGGAAAAAAAGGGCATGCGCGACCGCTTCATTTTCATTTGCGGCGGCCCGAGGCTCAATCACCCCCTGGCGGTGGAATGCGGCCTCGACGCCGGCTTTGGGCCTGGAACCCTGCCCTCGCACGTGGCAAGCTATGTGCTCGATGAGTTCCTGCGCCGAAAGAACGCCCAGAAGAAACCCCTGAAAAAAGGCAGTTAACCTTGAAGATTCTGAGCCTCCCGCAAATCCTGAGTACGCTCCACAAAGATTACGGTCTCGTGGGCCGCGATCTCGAGGTCGAGAATCTCGTGCACTGCGTGCGCGGCGGCAAGCACGTATTGCTCGAAGGCCCGGTCGGCGTGGGCAAAACTTTCCTCGTTTCGTCCGTGGCGGAGCTCCTCGGCAAAGAGGTAGTGCGTGTAGACGGCGATTCCCGTTACACCGAGCAGAAGCTCACCGGCTGGTTCGATCCTCCGACCGTGCTCAAAAAGGGCTACGGCAAAGACGCTTACTTCGACGGCCCCCTCGCCCAGGCCATGCGCAGTGGCTGTTTGCTGTTCGTGAATGAGATGAACCGAATGCCGGAAGGCGTGCAGAACGTGCTACTCCCGGCCCTCGATGAGAAGCGCCTCGAGATTCCCCGCATCGGTGTGCTCGACGCCAAACCCGGCTTCGCCGTGATCGCGACGCAAAATCCGCGCGAGTTCGTGGCTACCAGTCACCTCTCTGAAGCCCTTCTCGATCGCTTCGAGCTGATTACATTGTCATACCAGAACGAGCAGGACGAGCGCCTCATCTTGAAGGGCGCCACATCTTATCAAGAGAAGGCCACCCAGAGCAACGAAGTGCTCGAGTGGAGCCTCCACCTCGTGCGCGGCACGCGCAGCTCTCCTCTCTTTAAGCGCGGCGCCAGTATCCGTGCGGGCATCAGCGTTTACGATATCGCCATGAGCATGGGTGGCGGCTGGGATAACTTCCTCCGCGCTGCGCTGATTGCACTCCCCACAAGAGTCGAGCTCACCGAAGAAGGCATCGAGCAGGGCCTCAAGAACGCGATCGAGAGCCTCGCCGAGCAAGCTAAAAAAAAAAGCCGGACCTAAAACAAACGGTCGAACTTGAGTACGGCGACCTGCCAACGCCTGACCAGGAACCGGAAATAAAGATGTATCCGCCCGAAGCCCTCACCGAAGAAGGTGACGGCGCGGTCGACAACCAGTCCGACTCTGACTGGGACAAAGCTATCCGCTACCACGAGATGAAGAAGCGACTCGATGAAGTGAAGCGCGCGAAGCTCCGCGCCGGGGCCATCCGTGCCATCGTGCAGAAGGCCCTCGCCACCATGGGCGCCGTGCAGAAGCCCTATGATTTGCGAAACGTGCCCTGGACCAGCCATCCCCAGGAGGAGTTCGATTTAGAGGCCACGCTGGATGAGGATCCCACGCTCGAAACTCTCATGGTTGAGATGCGCGAGCCCCGCCGCGCCGAAGTCATTATCTGCCTCGATACGAGCCTTTCGATGACCGGAAGAAAACTCGCGCTCAACGCCGTGGCCCTTGCGGTGCTGGCCCTCCAGCTGGAACCAGAAGACTATTCCGTGATCGCGTTTGAATCTGATGCGAACCTCGTGAAGCCGCTCGGGCAGAAGCTTGATCTCTACCGCATGCTGGAAAAGTTCATGGAGGTGCCGGCGCGCGGCCTCACCAATATCGAATCCGGCCTCCTGATGGCAAAAAAACAGGCCGCCACCGGAAAGCTGCCCAAGAAGCACGTGATCCTCATGACTGACGGGCGCTTTACCGCCGGAAAAAATCCCGAGCACGTGGTGCCGAGCCTCCCGCGTTTGCACGTGGTGCAGACCGGCAGCCCCTGGTCGAGCCCCCGCTTCTGCCGCGGCCTCGCCCGGCAGGGAAGAGGCAAGTACGTGCGCGTGGCTCACGTGGAACACCTGCCCTCGGCCCTCTACTCGCTCGTGAGCGGGATTATTCGTTGACCGCATCCTTTACCGTGGGAAACTAGTGCCATGAGCAAGCTGATCATCACCGCCGCCATCACCGGAGCCGAAACCACCAAGCAAATGAACGGCGCCCTGCCCTGCACGCCAGAAGAACAGGCCGAAGCCGCATTCGAATGCTGGAAAGCCGGCGCCTCGATCGTGCACCTGCACGTGCGTGATGAAAACGGAAAACCCAGCCAGAGCCTCGCGCTCTTCGAAAAGGTCACGAAGCTCATCCGCGCTAAATGCGACATCATCCTGCAGTTTTCGACCGGCGGCGCGGTGGGCACGCCAGTTTCGGAGCGCATGGCGCCCTTGACTTTGAAACCGGAGATGGCTTCCCTCAATGCGGGCTCGATCAACTTCGGCGATGAGGTGTTTGAGAACCTGCCCAAACACGTGCTCGCGCTTGCCTCCGAGATGAAGAAGCTCAATATCAAGCCCGAGATCGAAGTGTATGACCTCGGCATGCTGGAGTACGGAGTTTCGCTCGTCACCTCTGGCGTCGTACCGGCACCGGCGCATTTCCAGTTCGTGATGGGCACAAAGCACGGGCTTTCTGGCGCGCCCGAGAATCTCTTCTACATGAAGTCAAAGCTCCCCGCGGGCTGCACGTTCGCGGTGGCAGGCATCGGCCGGCACCAGCTGCAAGTGGCGCCATTGGCGATCGTGAGCGGCGGGCACGTGCGGGTCGGCTTCGAGGATAACGTTTATTTTTCGAAGGGCGTACCGGCCCAGAGCAATGCGCAGCTCGTGGCGAGGATCGCGGAGCTTTCGCGGCTGCTGCAGCGTGAAGTGGCGAGCGCGAAAGAGGCTAGGGAGCTGTTGGGGCTAAAGTAGGCATCTACTTCAAACCGGCGAGTTTCTTGGCGAGCGCCACATGGGCGTCGGCTTCTTTTTTTCCGAGGTCTGAAAGGTAGGGCTTCTTCGCGTCGAGGTAAGTAACGAGGGCGCCGTAGTCCTTACGCAAGAGCATGTACTGCGCCTTTCGCAGGATCAGGCTCGAGTTCTCGCTTTCAGACTTCTGGGCAAGCTGGATCTGCTCTTCCGCCATGGAAATGTAAACGTCTGCCAGCTCCACATTGCGAATGGAGTTCAGGGGGCTGAAGCTACAGGCACGCTGTAGCACTTTCGCCGATTCCTGCAGACGCCCCAGTTTTTTCAGAGCGAGGCCATTCAGGTGCAATCCCCGAACGTTGTCGGGAGATTCTCCCAGAATTTTTTCGAGAAGCGGCATGGCCTTTTGCGGCTGCGAGCGCATGATGAAAAAATCCGCGCAATCGAGGAGCACGGCCGAATTGTGCCAGTGGTTCTTGGCAGCCAGTCCGTAGAGCTCATCAGCCTCCTGAAAGCGTTTCTCCTGGAATGATTTTCTGGCGGCACGAAGTTCGTTTGTCCAGTCCGCTGTTTGGGCGCTTCTCTTATCGAGGTAGCGTTCCATGATCTGCATGATGTGATCCATGGCAAACGGCTTAACAAGAATCTCGTCGATGCCTTTCTCCATGGCCAGCGCTACAAGGTCATCAGACTCAGCCTCCGTTGCGAGCACGAAATAGCGATCAGAGGCATTGTCGAGGCCGCCAATGAGTTCGATGAATTCGAGCGCGCCGCCTTCCGGAAAGTTTTGCTCGCAGAAGATTACGGAGTGCCGCTTTTCCCGGAAACTTTCCACGGCCACGCTGAGCTTAGAGGCGTAGAAAGTTTTCACCTCGCCGAGATTGCGCAGGTAGAGATCCATCACGTCTTTCACGAGAATCTTGGTGCCGATACTGAGCACATTTACTGGCTGGTCTTTGGGAATTTTTTTGTTCATCAGCTTGCTGTATGTCTAAAGGTTCAACAATTTAGTATCGCCCAGTGTCTCAAGAAATTGAAGAAGTCCCTGAAATTCCTGCTGAAATCTGCCCCGATTCCGGGTGAAGATTGGCTCGGATCTTGAACTATGGCCCGGGTTAAGGCAGGCCTCCGCCTGCTGCTACATATTAATATGAAGACGAAACACAAACTGGCAAAAATCGTGGGCCTCGCTAAGCCCCTCATTACATCGAAGATGTTCATGAGCTTTGGCATCTCGTTCTTGCTTGCCGTGGTTTCACTGAACACCGATCTTTACCGTGTAGAGGCCTTCTTTTACGACCTGCGCATGCGCTGGAAGGGCAGCGAACAGGCTCACCCCGATATTCTCCTGATGTATCTGCGTGAGAAAAAAGCGGTCGATAGCCCCGAGCTCGAAGACAATTTAGAGTCGCACCTGAAAGCCCTGGAGCAGCTGGTAAAGAAGAAGCCCCGCGCTATCGTGTACTTGAATAAGTTTGATCCCGTGGATATCGAAACGAAACCCGAGATTGCCAACAAGTTTGTCGAGATAGCTCAAGGCGCAGAGCTCCAGGGAATCAAGATCTACTTCGGCACCGATGTTGATCTTTCCGGGGAGGTGTTGCCTCCTTACCCCCTCAGCCTGCTGCCTCACTATCCTTCGATCCTTCATAAGGACGACACCATTTTCGCGGAAGACAAAGTAATGCGCCGGGCGCTGCTCACGGTATTAAAAGAGCCTTCCATCCACATGCGTGTGGCGTTTCCCGAGATGGGGAAAGAAGAACTGCTCAGCAAAGCCAAGCACGTGCGTGGTTCCTATTTTTTCGGGCCCGCCAAAGAGCGCTTTGTCATGATCCGCTATCCTCAGACGACCGCGAAAACATTGGGGGCATTTCCTTCTATTGAGTTTGCAAACGTGCTGGAAGGCAAAGATCTCGACACCGTCGAAGGCAAGATCTTGCTCGTGCACTCCATGAGGAAAGAAGCGATCAACGACTACGTGTTCACTCCTTTTGCCAGATCTGTCTACACTAACCCCCGCGTGCTCGTGCATGCCTCGATTCTCGACACATTGCTTAAGAATAAAGGCATGATTTCTGTTCGCCCTGCCGTTGACGCCATGCTCACCTTCCTCCTCGCGCTGGTGCTTGCGTTCACGGCGATCACGATGTCTCCCTCCCGCGGAGTCGCCGCGCTGATTTCTCTTTCCGGCGCGCTCTTCCTTACCTCGCTCGTATTGTTCCGTATGGGTTACTGGCTGCCCCTCGTGCATCCCCTGCTCGCAATGTTCTTCACCTACTATCTGATCGTTCCTTACCGCGCGATCCTCGAATACAAGAAGCGCTGGGAAGTTCAGGAGAAACACGATCTCCTCGTGCAGGTGGAAGAGATGAAGGGCAACTTCCTTTCGCTCATGAGCCACGACCTTAAGACTCCCGTCGCTCGCATTCAGGGCCTCGCCGAAATGGTGATGCGTCAGGGCGGCCTTCTGCCCGCTCAGGAAGATGAGCTTCGCCAGATCATCTCGAGTACCGAAAACCTCGACAAGTTCATTTCCAAAATTCTCAACCTCACAAAGGTTGAGTCGAACGAGATCAAGCTCAATAAGAAGTCGAAAGACATCAACAAGATCATCGAGCAGTGCGTGCAGAAGCTGGAGTTCCAGGCCAAATCCAAGGATATCGGCGTCGAACTCAATCTGGATCCCCTGTTCCCTATCCAGGTAGACGCTTCGCTCCTGATCCAGGTTTTCACCAACATTATCGATAATGCGATCAAGTACAGCCCCCCCGGTGCCAAGGTGATGATCAGCTCACGCGAGAGCAACGACTGCGTGGAGATCGTGATCGAAGACACCGGCAACGGTCTTGATGATCACGAGCAGCAGCAACTGTTCACCAAATTTTTTCGCGGAAGCGCCATTCCGGGCGATCAGACCAAAGGCAGTGGCCTCGGTCTCTACCTTTCAAAATATTTCATCGAGTTGCATCGCGGAACGGTGCAGGCTTCTTCGCAAAAAGGTGCCGGTAGTAAATTCATGATTCAGCTGCCCATAAGTGAGCTGTAATAGCAGCGACAAGTATGGGTGCGATACGATATAACGCAAGAACGAGGTACGTATGTTCAGAGTCCTAGTAGTTGATGACGATAACGCTCTCCGCATGACGGTTAGCTCCGCTTTCCAGGAGAGAAACTATCAGGTGGACCAGGCCTCGGACGGCGAGGAAGCCGTGAATAAGGTAATGAGCACCAAGTACGACCTCGTGCTACTCGACGTAAACATGCCCAAAATGAGCGGACTCGAGGCGCTTAAGCAAATCAAGGCTTATGACAACAGCATCATCTGCCTGATCCTGACCGCCTACTCGAACGTGAAAGACGCGGTCGAAGCCGTGCGCCAGGGTGCCTACAATTACCTCGAAAAACCCATTAAGAGCGATGATCTCGTGGCACTCGTTGACCGCGCTCTGAAGGCGCATTCAGCCGTTCGCGCTCTCTCCCTCTCCTCTCCTGCTATGAACGCTGGCGAGAACAAAGACCTCATTGGCAGCTCGAACGAGATGAAGCGCATCTTTTCGATGATCGACAAGCTCGCACGCGTTGACACTTCGGTGCTCGTGCGCGGCGAAAGCGGCACAGGTAAGGAGCTTGTGGCTCGCGCCATCCATATGAACGGCCCTCGCAAAGACGAACGCTTTGTGGCCGTCAACTGTTCGGCGATTCCCGAGAACCTGATCGAGAGCGAGTTCTTTGGCCATGAAAAGGGCGCGTTCACCGGCGCTGACGGACGCAAAATCGGAAAATTCCAGTACGCCGATGGAGGTACTCTATTTCTTGACGAAATCGGCGATATCTCAGCCTCACTGCAAGTAAAGCTGCTGCGCGCGCTGCAGGAACAAAAGTTTACACCTGTAGGCTCTAACCGCGAAGTAGAAGTGAACGTACGCATCGTTGCCGCAACGAACCGCAATCTCGAAGAGATGATCAAAAAAGGCGAATTCCGCGAGGATCTCTTCTATCGCCTCAACGTGCTTCCCATCTTCCTTCCCCCTCTCCGTGAACGCAAAGACGATATTGCCTCCCTGCTCCTACATTTCCTCGAGAAGTTCAACGCAACTTACGGCAATAAGATCGCTGGCATTGCCGACGAAGCGAAAGACCTGCTCATGAAGTACAACTGGCCCGGAAACATCCGCGAGCTGGAAAACGTTATGGAACATGCTTTCGTGATCGAAAGCAGTGACCAGATCTCCTCCGCCTCGCTTCCCGATTCAATCCGCGGCCTTTCCCGCTCGATCAGCAAGAGTGCGGTTGGCTCAGACAATGTGCCCGGGCAATCCACTGGCGATAGCCAAGGTGATGGCCTTAGCTTCAATATCGACATTCAGAACCTCGACTTCCAGACCCAGAAGGAAGAGTTCGAGAAGCATTTCATTATCTCCGCGCTCAAGGTATTCAACGGTCGCATCAACCAGACGGCCCTGCATGCCAATATTCCCAAGAAAACCTTGCTCCGAAAGCTTGAGAAATACGGGCTGACGGCCAAAGACTACCAGGACAGCGACGACTAACGGCTCCAAAGGAGAGCCTAGGCATTCAGTTGGTTCCGTAGGGAAATCGAGGTACCCTGGTAGGTAATGGTCTCCAGGAAATACCTCGTTCTTCTTTCACTTTCCGGCTTCATTGTGTCGCTTGATCAGCTGACAAAAAATGCAGTGGTGAACAACTTTAAACTTGGTGAGTCGCTTCCCGTGGCAAGCAGCTTTTTCAACATCTCCCGCGTGCACAATGCGGGGGCCGCCTTCGGCTTGCTCGCGAATCTACCTCCGAATCTGCGCGACCCGTTCTTTTTCATCGTTCCCGCGTTCACTCTCGCCGTGATTTTCGCTGTGTTTTACAAGCTGCGCGACACCCAGAGCCTCAGCGTATATGCCCTCACTGCGATCGTGGGCGGCGCGCTAGGCAATCTGGCCGACCGAATCCGTCTTGGCTACGTCGTCGATTTCCTCGACTTCCATTGGAACGGCGCCTGGCACTTTCCCGCGTTCAATGTCGCCGACAGCGCCATAACCATTGGCGTAGCGCTGCTGATGCTCGGCATGCTGATCGAGAGGGACGGCGAAGAGTCCATTGGCCTGGTGGGATAAATGTTTCCTGAGCTGATTGAAATCGGCGGCACCAAGATCCACTCCTATGGATTCTTCATTGCCCTCGGTTACGTGAGCGGCCTGCTGCTTGGCCGCTGGCTCGCAAAGGCACGCGGCCTCGACCCCTCCCCCTACATGGATCTCGCCTTCATCGCCATTGTTTCCGGCGTGATTGGCGCTCGACTCCTCTATGTGTTTACGGCGCCCGCCTATTTTCTGGAAAAGCCGGGTGAGATTCTCGACTTCTGGAACGGAGGTCTCGTATTCTATGGCGGCTTCCTCCTCGCCACCGCGGCTTGCTTTGCCTATGGGCTTTACCGCAAACTTCCCGTCGGTCTCAGCTGCGATATCGTGCTTACGGGAGTTGCTTTCGCTCACGCCTTCGGGCGTATCGGCTGTTTCGCGGCCGGATGCTGCCACGGCACCGCCTGCTCCTTGCCATGGGCTATCGTGAACAATTCGGGCTTTGTGGCGCCGTCGCTGCGAGGGATTCCCATCCATCCGGTTCAGCTCTATGAGTCGGCGCTTCTGTTTTTACTTACAGGTTTGCTGGTATGGCTCATCCTTGGCCGCAAGCTTACAGAAGGCTTCGCGGGCCTGCTCTACCTAACGGGCTACGCTGCGATCCGATTCTTGCTGGAATTTTTCCGCGCTGACGAAGACCGCGGTACCGTGCTCGGCGGCTGGTTTTCCACCTCGCAGGGGATCGCGCTTTTCCTATTTGCCCTTGGATGCGCCTTGTTTATCTTCGGGATCCGGTGGCAGCATGCTGAGCGGCGGAACCTCTAACGCTTCTTTGCGTTCGATGTAGGTCTTCACATTTTTAGTCGCAGTTATTTTCCACGTACCGTCGGCCACTTGCTTCAAATAGGCGATTTTCTTGTTTGTGTAAGTTGAAGGTGAAGTGGCGTTCTTCGGAGCTTTATCGGGATCCGTGATCGGTGATTCGGTCTTTCCGTCTTTGAACACGAGTTCATACACGAGACTCACGCGGTCGGCCGCCTCGTCACGCCGCTCGCTGGTCTTTAGACTCACGAGCTGCATATTGTTTTTGATAAACTGGTTCTCGAATACTTCCACGCTCATTGCATCGAGCCATTCTTTGGCGTCTCCGTCGCTCATATCAGAAAGCGCTTTATGGTCATTGGCACTTTTTGCAGAGAACGCGGTCTTCACATAACGCTCGAGAGCAGCTTCGGGGCTCCTGGGGCCAGAATCTTTGGTACAGGCGCCGAGCACCAGTAGGGCAATCACCGGAGAAACCTGCGCGGATCTATTGAGCCACTTCATATCCAGACCTCCTCAAGAATCCTAAATAATCCTGCAGATCCTTTGTCCAGTCCCCGTCGATACCCGACCCGCTGAAACGAAGTCCCCACCCAAATCCATCAGCCGTGCGAAGCAAGGGTTCCACCTCGGCTTCAAGAAGTAGCTTGTCTTCCGATTGCACCCGTATCGCAACCGGGGTGAAGGGAATCGCCGCGCTTACCGAAAAAACGAAGCAGCCCTCCGAACCAAAGTTTGAAAGCCTACCTTCCGCATTATCTCCGTTTTCGGCCAAAAGCTCCACCGAAAGACCTGGAATGCCCTTGGGATAAGACTCCCACCATTTCCTGCGCGAGTCGTAGTAAGGAAGTTTGAGCACGCGCCGTATTTTCTCCGAGAGAAAAACCCCGCTGGCAAAAAGCGCAAATACCAGGAGCAGAAGCAGATGCCGGCGTTCAGACATCGCCAGGTAAGCGGCCTGCATATTTGCGAGTGCCACTCCCACACGGAAAAGCGTGTTTCCCAGATCGTATAAACGAAAAAGCAAAATGCTCGACAGAGTCGCGAGAAGAATCTGGAAGCCGAGCATTCCCCAGAATGGCAGGTCCGCGACAGTCCAAACCCACACGAGGCCGCGAAATCCTGATGCAATCGCCACGTAAGGCAAAATCACATAAAGGGGTAGTACCCAGGGGAGACAGGCAATAAAACCCTTTGTGTTTGAGTCTATAGACACCATTTCTAAGCTAGCACGCTTCGCAGAAACTGCGCTAAAATTATGCCATGGGGAGAACTACAATTCGCGCGCAACAGAGCGCCGGATTTTCACTGATCGAGGTCATGCTTGCAGGAGGCCTGGTCGCCTTTATGGCCGTCGCAATGCTGCCTGCGATCTTTTCGGTTGGTTCGAACAGCGTTGCCGCTGGGTTCAAGTCGCAATGCACGGCGATGGTACGAGCCAAGCTTCAGGAGTACCTGAATGGAGTCGCCGATAACTCTCTGATGGGAGCCAACTTTACCCCTTCGGGCTTCGAGTACACCAAGAAAAGATTCCAGCTGAAGGGCAACACCTGTAGCCTTACGCCTACTCGCGGTTCACCTGGATTCAGGGAAGCTGTCTATTCTAATGCCTACGATATTGGCCAGGAAACGGCTGCAGATGGATCTCCCGCTCTTTCACGTGAGCTCCTAGGCTTCCAACTCTGGACCATGATTCGCCTCTACAACCCCCGCAATCTCACGAACGGGCATCCTTCCCGCGAGTGCCCCTCGAACTACAATGAGTATCAGTTCTTCCGTCTCGGCGATGCACTCGAAGTTACCGTGACTGGAATGATCCGCACGAGAGGCACGGTTGGCTCTGGCGCGCGCGGCAACCGCCCATTCGGAAAGCTCGACGACGTAGATGATTTTACCCCGCACGCCTCACTTACCTGCAGTGCCTCGGAGATTATCTATCCTCCTCGACTGCCGTTTCGCTATTACCTGGCTCCCGATGGAAAAATTCTGAATCTACAGGCCAAGCTCGCGCTCACCAATACGCAACTCGGAGCTTCGGCCGAAGCGACTGAAGCGCATTTTCGTAGAGTCTGGGCAGGCAGCGGGCAGACGTCAATTTCGAATATTCGCGGCTTCGCCGTGGCGCCCGACAATAAGTATGTCTGGGTGATGAGGCCTGGCGAGCTCTCGCGCTACGGTCCCTGCTTTGAGACACGTACCGCGGTGACGGTAGACGGTGTCACCCAACAAGTGGGTGGCGACGTGACAGTGAATTTCACGAGCAACCCCGCAAACGACAAAAACTTTAAAGGTGTTCCGGACTGTCCCTCGAAACCCACGATGAACGACCTTTCGACAGGTCCGACAGGTCCAGATGGGCTTACTTGGGCTACGGACCCGAATATTGAAGTTATAACTGTTGATTTCAAAGACCTCAGCACCCCGACCGACGACGTCGTCTACGGTTTTCCAAATACCGGCTCAGGCCAGGGTGCCACCGGTATTCTCCGCGCGACCCTAGGAGCCACCACAGCTACCTGGGCTACAACCAGCGTCGCCGGATTTTCTATTCCGGCGAACCGTCCGCGCATTCGCGGATTCTTCATCGCCCAGACTTTCCCGTCAGTCACCGCCCCGAACTTGTTCTTCTTCGACAATACTTGCTATACGGGAACCCAAGGCGCGAATCAGGGAAGCTACCGCTATTGCACCAGTATCTTCAGTTCTGCCGATACGAATATGGAGCAGGAGATGCGAGAGGTTCCCATACAGCTAGAGGCCATCAGCTATTGATTTCTCCGCCCCCAGCTGGATAAAGGATTAATTTAAATTCACAGTATTAATCCTGGCGCGGTCTCAAATTGTCTAACTCTTTGTTTATACTGGAGTTCCATCACTTCCCTTTATTGACCAATTGCGTTAAAATAGGTCTAAGATCGAACTACAAGTTCCATCGGGGGATGCCGAAAAGCCTTTATGACCTACCTAAATTTTGAGACCAAAACCTCTACGTGCTTGTTTATCGCCGGAGCCTTGGCGCTCTTGGCTCCAAGCTCTGCCCACGCAATTCGCATTGCCAACTTTAGCGGCGCAGCTCAAAACGTGACTAGAACTGACAAAGTAAGAGAAGCCGTCGAGTCGAGCTGCATTATCACTGTTACGAATGTCAGCAATGTACAGCAGTCCGTGAAGTTTAATATCAGGCTTTACGCCGTTTCGGCCTCTGGCGGCGGCTGCACGGTTAACGGCACTCGCGGGCAGAGCTGCAGCGGCGCCGGCGCTGACAACCTCTATGCCACAATTACGAATGCGAGTTTAGGTTTGGCCGACCCCCTCATTCTCGCGTCAAGTTCTGCCTCTGTGACCGAGTCCAATTGTACTGCTAGCTCGAACACCTGCACACTTCCCATGTCGGGCACGGCCATGAACTATCCCGCTATCACGGCAGGGCAGATCGCGAGTCAAAACGTTCGCTGCGAAGGCTATATTTCCGTAGAGAATACGACTTCCGGCAGTCCCGGATACGTTATTGCCTCTGGCAGTCTGGTTACTTTCGTAGAATCCATAGGAGGCGTAGCCCTAGGCTACGACCCAAGTGGTAACGCCAATGGCACAGGCAAGAACAATACGACCGCTCCCACGTTCACCTCGATCACCATCGGTGAAGGCAGACCGTTCTAGCTTTCTGGCAGTTTTTACCGTTGGCCAGGAAGGCGGGGGGCTGTTAGATTGGATACCATGAAAGTAAATAGAAAGACCTTAGCTCGGGCCTTCGCTTGCGTGAGCGCGCTTTGCTTTTTTTCTGCGCCCGCCAACGCGGCAACAAGAACGGTGTACTTCAACCAGAGCGGCATGAACAAAACCGTGAACGGCCTCGCCGCTCCCGGCGCCGACTCCACCTGTAAAATCACCATTTCAAATCCATCCACTGTGTCGCAAACATTTACATTGAATGCGAACGTGAGCTCGCTCGACAAATGGGCGGGCGGTGAATCAGGCACCTCGACCACCGGCTTTCTCTGCAGCCCGGGCGGCTGTACCTCGGCGACCTCGGGCGGCTCGATCAGCTGCACCGGCCTTAGTTGCACAGGCTCACTGGCCGCAGGCGCGAACGTGCAGGCTACCTTCCAGTTCTCGCACTATCCGGCGCGTACTAACAACGTGGCCGGCACGCAAAATATCTACCAGAAACTCCGCTGCTCAGGATCGATCGTGGCGACCGACGTAAGTTCGCCTGGCTTCCTGATCGCAAGCGGCGTGCTGGTTACCTTCGTGGAATCGGCGAAGATGAGCACCGACGGCGTAACGAGCGGAAGCAAAACGCCAGCGACGTTCGGCGGTATCGCCGTTTATACGCAGGTGCCGATTTCGATCAACCGATCGAAACCATTCTAGAACAGCCAAGCCCCTGGCTTAGAGAACAATCGTCATCCCGAAGATATGCTCTTTTTCCTTCGGGCCCGTTCCGGCAGTGCGTATCGCGTACTCGAACGACGCGCGTGGGCCAGCCCATGACAAGCCAACGCTCCAGCCTTTCATGTAGCGGTAAGCCTCCTCGAATAGTCCAGCGCGGATCGAGAAATCCCCCGTGAGCCCGAGCTGTCCTCCGAGGGCCCAGCCCCTCTCCCCCGTGCGCGAACCGCCCATGAGACGATAGCCATCTGCGTAGGCCATGATGCCGTAGCCAAGCCCGTACATTGCTCCTACACCCACCGTGCTAGGCAGGTGATCTTCTTTGCCGAACACGTTCTCCCAGGTGAGGCCGCCACGCAGATCTGCGAAAATCGGAAACAAAATGCCGAGCGTGCCTTCGAAGTAGCGGCTGCTTTCGGGGTTGCTGTGAGTCTTGACATAGCGGGTGAGCAGGCCGCCCGTTATATTTCCGGCGATCGCATGCCCAGTGGCAAAGCGAAACTCGGAACGGTCCTCGTAGCCCTGACGGCCGCGGGTAACATTGGCCTTGGACACGCGAGAATAACCGAAGCCGCCTTTCCAGTGTGTATTTCCACCATCGTAAATTCCTACATTATAGGCGCGGCCCCCCGCATTGAAGTCAGGTACCTTGGGAATCGAGTAGTGCATGAAACCAAAGCTGTTGTCGATCTGAGCTACCGCGGCAGGATTGGAAAAGAGCGACTCCCGCGGAATTCCAGCGCGGCCGGCACCTCCCATGCTTTGCACCATAGGGGAATCTACGGTTGCAAAAGAGGTTAGAGAGAAACATAAAGGCTGTAGCGCCATTGCAACAAGAGTGAGAAATGCGTTCCGCGTCATTCTCTTGTTCATACCATGCTATAGTGGCGAAAAGGAATCTTATGGACATCAAGACAGCGGTCATCCCAGTAGCAGGCAAAGGCACCCGCTTTCTCCCGGTCACACGCGCCGTGGCCAAGGAGCTCTTGCCCCTCGTTGACACTCCCATCATCCATCACATCGTGCTGGAGGCCGCACGAGCAGGCATCGAGCGGATCGTGCTGATCACAAGCAAAGGCAAAACAGCTCTCGTGGATTACTTCGACACGGAGCAGATGGACGACGAGCTCCTGCGCAAAATCGACATTATCTCGGTTCGCCAAAGCGTGCCGCGCGGCCTTGGGCACGCAGTGCTTTGCGCCCGCCCCGTAGTCGGAAACGAGCCCTTCGCCCTTCTGCTCGGCGACGACGTGATCGACTCCAAGGTTTCCGTAACCCAGCAGCTGATCGAAGTGTCGCGGCGTTATGAGAATTCCCCGGTCGTAGGGGTAATGGAAGTGGGCGACGAAGACACCTCCAAATACGGAATCGTAGGAGGAAAGGAAATAGCCAAAGGCACCCTCCTTCTCGACAAACTTGTGGAAAAGCCGCAGCCCGACGTGGCGCCTTCCCGCCTCGCCATTCCGGGTCGCTACATTCTCACGCCCGACATTTTCGATCACCTGCAGAACGCAAAGCCCGGCCTCCAGGGAGAGATTCAGCTCACAGACTCATTGCAGGCTCTGGCCTCGAGCCGCAAAATGTATGCTTACCAGTTCGAAGGGCGCCGCTTCGACGCCGGCGATAAATTCGGCTACCTCGAAGCCAATCTTTACTACGCGATGAAAAGACCCGACCTCAAAGAGCGCATCAAGAAACTTCTTAAAGCCCACGCCACTGAGTACAACCAATGAAGTTTTTTTTCGCCTCCCTGTTATTCACACTCGCCCCCCAGAACGCGCAGGCCTATCTGCCGCCGGCATTTTTCGTATATTCAAAGCTCGTGGAGCCGAAAGCCAAAACTCCTCCCGTCACCGGCCTGGCGCTCACAATCGCTCGCCCGCAGGCTTCCGGCACAGAAGAAATTCTTGGCTCGGTGGTGCTTCCCGATTGGCGCGCCGGCATCAGCGGTGGCTGGCCAACTCTCAGCCTGATTTTCGAGGGAGATCAGGAAACGCTCACGCACGCCGTCTCACAGTTCGGCCTCACCGTGCTGAAGGAGACCGAGCTCCTCCGCATCGATAAAGACAAAGCAGCGTCGATGAAAGACCCGCCTCATCCTTTTTACAAGACCGACCCGAATATGTCGCTCAAACGAACCCGCCAGACTTACGCCTGGGTTCACAGCAACGCGGACGGCAGGTCGGTATGGGTGGAAAAAGACAGCTTCCTTCCACTCAAGGTTGCGGGCCCTTGCCCTCCCGGCGCCGCCACGCTTGGCTGGGCGAAAGCGGGAGACAACAAGTGCGAGCTTGAGTTCCGCAACCTCGGCGCACTCAAGCGCGGAAATTTCTCCAGCACCCGCCTCACCCTCTGGAAGGACGGCATGCCGCTTCTCTTTTTTAATTTCGACAAAGTGGCCTCCGGCAAAATGCAGTTGCCCAAAGCCGATGATCGCCTCCCTGCCGAAGTGAAGGAAATCGCGGAAATTCTCCTGCACTGATGTACGCGCAAGTCATCGTACCCCTGCCCCTCCCGCCCCTCACTTACGCCGTTCCCGCCGGGCTCAAGCTGCACGTGGGCTCACCGGTTGCGGTGCGCGTGCGTAACAAGCTGGTGCACGGAGTGGTTCTTGAGCTGCTCGACGAGCTCGCCGAGAAACCGAAGTTCGAAATTAAGCCCCTGCTTGGACTCTCAGAAGAAACCCCTGAACTTAACGTCGACACGCTCAAGACGCTCAAATGGGCGAGCGACTACTACCATTATCCGATCGGCGAAGTACTGCGCACCTTTCTCCCCCCGAATCCCGCGCCACCCAAATCCCTGCGCTTCCGGCTTACTGTTCGCGGTCTCGCCGAATTTTCCGGCGGAAAGACCCCGCGAGGCGCATTACAGAAAACCCTGGTCGAAAAGCTTCTCTCCTCTCCAGGCATCGAAGCTGATGCGAAAGAACGAGCTGCCCTCCGGCGCCTCGCGGAAACCGGGCTTGTGGAAGAATTTCACGTGGCGAGCGAGCAGAGCTCCGAACTCACGCTCCCACGCGTGGACCCTCACTCACTCACCGCCATGCAGGGTGAAGCCGTATCAAAGATTACGAACGCGCTCGATGCCGGAAAGTTTGAGACCTTCCTGCTCCAGGGAATCACAGGCAGCGGCAAGACCGAAGTCTATCTTCGCTCCGCCGAGCACGCCCTTCGCCTCGGCCGTTCCGTATTGGTAGTGGTGCCCGAGATCGCGCTCACGCCGCAGCTGGTTTCCCGTTTCCGCTCGCGCCTGGGGGAAAGCATCGCGCTCCTTCACAGCGGCATGAGCGATGGTGAGCGCAGCCGCCAATGGCATTTGCTCAACCGCGGAAAGATCAAAGTCTGCGTGGGAGCGCGCTCGGCGGCGCTCGCTCCGATCATGGGCCTCGGCCTTGTAGTCGTAGACGAAGAGCACGATTCTGCACTTAAGCAGGATGATCATCTCAAGTACAACGCCCGCGATCTCGCGATCGTGCGCGCAAAATCCTCTTCGGCTACGATCATCCTAGGAAGCGCAACGCCTTCGCTCGAGAGCTTCCACAACTGCACGACCGGCCGCTACCAGCATATCCTGCTGCCGGAACGCCCTGGCGGGCAGCCGCTCCCTTCCGTGCATATCGTCGATTGCACCAAATCCAAGATGGAAGGCTCAATTTCTACTTACCTGAAGAACTCGATTGCAGGCGCGCTCGAAAGCAAGGGGCAGGTAATGCTGCTTCTCAATCGCCGCGGCTTTTCTTCCTTCCTCCTGTGCGAGGGCTGCGGCTTCGTGCCTGAATGCCCGAATTGTTCGGTGTCGCTCACGAACTACAAAGGCGCGCGCCAGCTGAAATGCCACTACTGTGGCTACAGCGCGATTGCTCCATCGGAATGCGAGCGTTGCCATACGCCCGGCCTCAACCCCGGCACACTCGGCACTGAATCTCTGGAAGAAGAAATCAAGGCGATGTTCTCCTCCGCCCGCGTGATCCGGATCGACCGCGAGAGCACAGAGCGGAAGGGCACGCTGGAGAAAGCGCTCGCCTCGATCGCGGCGCACGAGGTCGACATCGTGATCGGCACCCAGATCATCGCCAAAGGGCACGACTTCCCCAATATTTCGGTCGTGGGCGTGGTGAATGCAGATTCCAGCTTTCACCTTCCCGACTTCCGCGCGTCTGAAAAAAGCTTCCAGCTGTTCACCCAGATGGCGGGTCGGGCTGGGCGCGGGGATCGCCCCGGTCACGTGGTAATCCAGACATATAACCCCAAGCACCCAAGTATTGTGCACGCTACCAATCATGATTTTCGCAACTTCGCCGAAGAGGAGCTCCGTTTTCGCCTCGAGTTCGGCTATCCGCCCTTCACACGGATGGCACGAATGCTCGTCTCCGCTACCAGCGCCGATGAAGCGGAGTCAGGGGCGATGCGCCTTTTCGAAACCCTTAGCCGCATAAAGGTAACCCCAAACGTGGATATCATCGGCCCGGCTCCCGCAGTGCTTTCGAAGGTACAGAACAGGTACCGCTGGAATTTCTTGCTCCGCTGCTCCCAGGCTAAACCGCTTCACACGCTGATCGACGCGGCCTGGGCTAACAGCGAGCGTGTGCTGCCAAAACGCGCGACTCTCCAGGTTGACGTTGATCCCGTTTCCCTGATGTAATCTAGCGGATGTCTGACAAGCCCCGGTCCATATCGGACAAGCAGAAAGAGCGCTCTGAGAAACTTGAAGCGCAGATTCGCGAAGCCGAGAAACGCAAGCAAGACCGGCAGTTCCTTGAGGAACTTTCGAAGCGAATCACTATCGCTCGAGAAGGCCGCACCCACATCGAGCGTAAAAACTTTCCGGCCGCGATGGCCTCTTACCGGCGCTTTCTTTCAATCACTGCCAGAAGCTTCGACGTGCAGGTCGAAGAACTCACCCCCTCCCTTTTTGACGAATCCCGCCGTGTGGCCGAGTCGCTCATTATTTCTTCGATCTTTTTCGACCTGCTCAAGATGCTCGACAAGCTCGATTCAGGTTCAGCCCGCGAAGAGCGCGTGCTCTACCACAAGCTCTTCCTGCGCTTCACCAAAGGCATGCCCTTCCAGCATTTCGCGGCCGAGAATATTCGCAAGCACCTCACTTATTCCAATTCGCTCGTCAACAAAGCCGAGTTCTGGGCGACGTATAAGGCGATTGTTGGCAAACAGTTCTGTATCGTAGCCAGCTGGGCTTTTAACTCCGAGAGCAGCGTCGAGGTCAATCGCCTGCGCCGCTTCCGCGACGAGGTACTGCGAAAAAATCGCGCTGGCAGAACATTTACTCGCGCCTACTACCGGCATGGACAGAAAGTCGCCGAGGTACTGGCAAAAACGCCAGGAGCCCGCGCTGTTTCCAGGCGGGCTCTCTCGCTTTTCGTTACCTTATTAAACTAGGTCAATGCCTAGTTGTACTTCACGCTGCAGCCATACGCCTTCGTCTGCGCCGTCTTCACTTCTTTCCCCGCCAGGGCCGCCTTCACCGCGGGGCTCACGTAATCCTTTGCATTCTTGAGAGTCGCAGAATCTGCGCTCGGCTGGTCATCGATCGCACCCTGGTAAACGAGCGTTCCCTTGGCATCGATTACGAACATATGCGGCGTGGTCTGCGCGTTGTAGGCCTTACCGAGAAGCCCTTTCTCGTCGAGCAGCACAGCCGTTGCTTTAGAGCCGTGCTCTTTTCGATCTTTCTCAGCCTGTGCGGCGTCGGAATGCCCCTGAGCGCCCGGGGCAGAGGAAATCACTGAAAGCCAAACCACGCCTTGCTTGGTGATCTCGGCCTGCAATTTCTGCATATTCTTTCCCTCGTAATGCTTTTTCACGAATGGGCAGCCATAGTTCAGCCACTCGAGCACCACAACCTTGCCTTTGTAGTCGGAGAGTTTCACCTCTTTGCCTTCGCTGCTGAGGGCGGTGAAATCAGGCGCGGGCGATCCCGACTCGGCGGCGAAAGCGGAAAAAGAAAGGAGAGTAGAAGTCAGGAAAAGGGAACGGATGAGCGTTTTCACGGGAACCTCCTAAGCATCAACAATAGTTCGGTCAGAAAATCAGCGGATCAGAGTGCCAATGCGACCCACGCGGAAGTCGATCTTGAACTGGTCCTGCATGGTGAATGCAAAATTCAGCCACACGAACATCGCCTTGCCCTTGATATTCTCCATGGGCACGAAACCCCAGAAACGTGAATCAGAGCTCTTGTCGCGATTGTCGCCGAGGCAAAGCAGCTTACCGGCTGGCACGGTAACCTCGCCGTAATCAGAGTTCATCAGCGTTGTCATGTTGTAGAGCACGGGGTGCTTCACGCCCACCAGGTCTTCTTCGTAGAGGGTAAGGGTGCGGCGGTCGTCTTCGTTCTCGATGCCATCTTCGAGCTTGGCGTCGGAGCGTTTCTCCGTTTTCACTTCCTGCCCGTTCACGTAGAGAACTTTGTCACGAATCTGAATTTTGTCACCCGGCAGCCCGACTACGCGCTTAATGTAGTTGATCGTCTGATCTTTGGGGAACTTGAACACAATCACATCGCCTCGGGCCGGAAGCTTCTCTTCGGTAACAAACAGTGGCTTATCGAGGAAAAACTCGGTGAAAGGAACCTTAAAGCCGTAGGCGAACTTGTTCACGAATATGTGGTCGCCGATGAACAGGGTTGGGATCATGGAGCCAGACGGAATCTTGTAAGGCTCTATAATGCTTGAGCGAAGGAACATTACGATCACGATAGCGATCCCGAGCTGCTTGCCAGTATCCGCTATCCAGGCTTTCAGCCGACTCCAGACGTTAGTGGGAGGGCTGGGCGGAGCGCGGTGTGGTTCTTTATTGAGTTCGCTATCCATAGTCGTTGGCCGAGTTTAGCAGTGGGCCATGATTATGATAAGTTATTTCTGTGAGCATACTTGACCGCTATATCGCGAGGGAATTTTGGAAAGGCCTCCTCGCCTCGCTGATCACCTTCCTCGTTCTTTACCTGGGCGGCGACACCGTGCGGCAGGGTTTGCGCGACGACGTGCCCGCGGCCTACGCGTTACAATTCACTCTTTTGCAGCTTCCCGATGTGATTGTTCTCTTGCTTCCCGCCGCCTGTTTGATGGGCACCTTGATCAGTCTTTCGGGCTTTGCTCGGCGTAACGAGCTCACCGCGATGTTCGCGAGCGGTATCAGCCTTGCGCGCATCTCGTTCGTGCTGCTCAGCCTGGTATTCATGCTCTGCTGCGTATCCTTTGTAGTCACTGACCGCATTATTCCTCCTCTCGCCAAGATGCGTTCTCATTTCCTGCGAACGAAGATTCAAGGGAAGCCTGATCTTCAGACCGATATCAAACAAAATAAAATCTGGTACCGGAGCCGCAACCTCATCTACAACCTGCGCAGCTTCGACCCGAAGAGGAGTGAGATCTACGGCCTCTCGATCTACACCTTCAGCGATGACTTCGATCTCGTGCAGCAGATCGAGGCCGCTACCGCCAGCTACCACGAAGGCAAATGGGTGCTAAAGAACGGCCTCCTCACCCTCTTCGAGGAGGACACGGGCTACCCCGTGACCCGCCATTTTGACAGCCAAACCATGACGCTCAATGAGTCTCCGACGGATTTTCAGGAGATCGAAAAAGAGGTGGAGGCCCTGCGCCTCAAGAACCTCTGGCGCTATATCCAGCGCAATAAATCGGCCGGGATCGACACGCATGTTTATGAGGTCACCTTCTGGGCCAAAATAAGCATGGCGCTCGTGCCCCTGATTATGGCGCTTCTCGGCATTCCTTTCGCCTCTCGTCATCACCGGCATTCGAGCGTGGCGCGCGATATCACGCTCTGCTTCTTCATCGTCGTCGTTTACTGGCTCTTCTTTTCCGCTTTCTTATCCATGGGAAAGGCGGGGCGCCTCCCCCCCTTCTGGGCCGCCTGGACGCCCAACTTGCTGTTTTTCGCCTTCGGCATTTTCATGGTACTAAGAACCAGGAAAGCATAGCGGTACCCACAGATGGCTAAACTTGAAATTCTTACCTATCCCGATCCCCGGCTGGCGAAAAAAAGCGAGCCCGTGAAAAAATTCGGCCCCGAGCTCAAGCAGCTTTGCGCTGATATGCTCGAAACCATGTACGACGCTCCCGGCATCGGCCTCGCCGCCCCGCAAGTGAACGTGCACAAGCGTATTGTGGTGATCGATGTTGACTACGATTCGACCGAAGACGATCCGCCTGTTTACACGAACCAGAATCCACAGATTTTCATCAATGCCGTGATCACCAAACGTGAAGGCAATATTCTCTTCAAAGAGGGCTGCCTCAGCGTTCCCGGCGAATACGAAGAGGTGGAGCGCGCCGAGAAGGTTACGGTAGAGTACCAGAACATCTCCGGTGAAAAGCAAACACTAGATGCCGAAGGCGTGCTCGCGGTCGCGTTGCAACATGAACTGGATCACCTCGAAGGCCGCCTCTTCCTCGACCGGCTGAGCTTCGTAAAGAGCCGCTCGCTCAAGCGCAAGATCAAGAAAGAAAAGGAACTCGAAGAGTGAGATGCGTTTTCTTCGGGAGCCCCGATTTCGCCCTCGGCTCTCTCGAAGCGCTGCTCGCCTCCACGCACGAAGTGGTGGGCGTGATCACCCAGCCCGACCGCCCCTCGGGCCGTGGTCTCAAAATGGAGCCTCCTCCGGTAAAGGTCGCGGCGCTCGCGCGTGGCCTGCCCATTCACCAGCCTGAAAAGGTGAACTGCGACGAGACCTACTCCTTCCTCAATGCCCTCCGGCCCGATGTGCTTTGCGTCGTGGCCTACGGTGGCTTCCTCGGCGCGAAGCTGCTCACGTTCTGCAAAACGCCTCCGATCAACGTGCACCCCTCGCTGTTGCCCGATCTCCGCGGCGCCGCTCCAGTGCAATGGGCTTTGCTTCGCGGCTACCGCAAGACCGGGATCACGACGCAGTTCATGGTGAAAGAAATGGACGCTGGCGACGTGCTCCTCCAGGAAGAATTCACTGTTGACGAGCAGGCCAACGCAAAGCAACTGCTCGAGCAGTACAGCAAGGAGGGCGGGCGCATGCTCGTGCAGACGCTCGATGCCCTCGAGAAGAATGCCCTCAAACCCAAAGCGCAAAACGCCGCAAATGCCACCTTCGCGCCGCTGCTCACCAAGGAAGATGGCCTCGTAGACTTTCGCGCCTGTGAGGCCTGGAAGATCCACAACCAGGCACGCGGCCTTTACCCCTGGCCCGGAGCCTACGCCTTTATAAACAATAAACGTGTAAAGATTATCCGCACCGCGATGGCGAGGAAAGAGCAACCGCTCGGAGCGCCGGGCGCATACTGGATGCACGAAGACCGCATGTTCGTGGCCTGTGTTTCGGGAGTAATCGAAATCCTCGAACTGCAACTCGAAGGCAAGCGGGCTATGTTGCCCAAGGAATTCGAGAGTGGTATGAAAGAGTCGAACTCGCCCCGCCGCTTTGATTCGACCGGAGAAACCGCCTCATGAGCAACAAGCACCCCCTCATCGCCCCGAGCATACTCTCCGCCGACTTCGCCCGCCTCGGGGAAGAGATCGACAACGTGACCAAAGCCGGCGCCGACTGGATCCACGTTGATGTAATGGACGGCCATTTCGTACCCAATATCACGATCGGGCCGCTCGTGGTGCAGAGCCTGAAAAAGCTTAATCCGCCCACTCTCGACGTGCACCTCATGATCTCGGAGCCCGAGCGCTACATCGCGGAATTCGCGAAAGCTGGCGCGGATTATATCGCCGTGCATGTGGAAGCCTCCGTGCACCTGCACCGGAACTTGCAGCAGATCAAAGCAACCGGCGCCAAAGCCGGAGTCGTGCTCAACCCCCATACTCCGGTAAGCAGCATTCAGCATGTGCTTGGAATGTGCGACCTCGTGCTGCTCATGAGCGTGAACCCAGGCTTTGGCGGGCAGGCCTTTATCCCGGAAATTCTTCCAAAATGCGAAGAGCTCGTGAAGATGCGCGCGGCGGGCAAGCATAGCTTTCTCATCGAGATCGACGGCGGTGTGAACGAAAAAACAGCGCCGCAGCTGGTGAAGGCCGGGGCTGATGTGCTCGTAGCGGGCTCCTATATCTTCGGCTCCAAAGATTATAAGCAGGCGATCACTACCCTGCGTGGGCAGTAGAATGAAGCTCGAACTCGACGGCGGAAGTCTTACTCTCGACAACGTGTGGGCCTGGGCGCATTCCGAACGAGGCAAGCTTTCGCTTGCGCCCAAAGCGAAAAAAGCGATTCAGGATTCGCACAAGCTCGTGGCCCAGATCGCCGACGGTAAAGCCGCCGTCTATGGCGTGAACACCGGCTTTGGCCTGCTCAGCGACGTGAAGATCCCGAAAGAGAAACTTGCCCAGCTTCAGATCAATCTCCTCCGCTCGCACGCTGTCGGCGTCGGCAACGCTCTTCCTCTTCCAGAGGCCAAAGCCGCAATGCTCCTTCGCACGAATACGCTCGCAAAGGGAAATTCTGGCTCTTCCCTCGCGCTGATCGAGAAGCTCATCGAAGTGCAAAACGCCGGCATCGTGGCCTGGATTCCGGAACAGGGAAGCGTGGGCGCCTGCGGGGATCTTGCCCCCCTCGCCCACATGGCGCTCGTGCTGGTTGGCGAAGGAAAATGCTACCTCAACGGAAAGCTGCTCGAAGCGGCCGACGCGCTCAAACAGGCCAAGATCAAACCGCATAGCCTCGGCCCGAAAGAAGGCCTCTCCTTAATCAACGGCACCCAGATCATGACTGCCATCGGCGCGCTCGTGATTCACGAGGCGATCGCGCTTTATAAGTGCGCTGATATCGCGGGCGCCATGAGCGTTGACGCGTTTAAGGGCACCACCGCCGCCTTTGATCCCCGCATCCAGGCCGTGCGCCCGCACAAGGAACAGGCCGAGGTCGCGAGCAACCTGAAAAAGTTACTGGAAGGCTCGAAGATCGCCGAGAGCCACAAAGACTGCGGCAAGGTGCAGGATCCTTATAGCTTTAGATGCATGCCCCAGGTGCACGGCGCCGCCCGCCGCTTGCTCGACAACTGCGTGAGCGTGCTCGAGACCGAGATAAACTCTTCGCTCGATAACCCGCTCGTGTTCGTGCACGAGAAGAGCAAGAGTAAAAACGAAATCACCGGCGATATCCTCTCTGGCGGCAACTTTCACGGCGAGTACGTCGCCATGATGATGGACACTGCCGCTATCGCGATGTCGGAACTCGCCAATATCTCCGACCTCCGCGTGCAAAAACTCATCAACCCCGCGCTCAGCGGCCTGCCCGCCTTCCTCACCAAAGACGCCGGCCTCAACTCCGGCATGATGATCGTGCAAGTAGCCTCCGCTTCCTTGGTTTCCGAAAATAAAATTCTTTCCCACCCCGCGAGCGTCGACTCCATCCCGACCAGCGCCGATAAGGAAGACCACGTGAGCATGGGCACCACCGCCGCCCGTAAGGCTCGGCAGATTCTGACCAACTTGCGCAATGTGCTCGCCATGGAGTTCCTCTGCGCTTCCCAGGCCGTAGAACTCCTCCGCCCGCTCAAATCCAGCAAAGCTCTTGAGGCCGTGCAGAGCGTGATCCGCAAGGAAGTTCCCCCGATCGGCGACGACCGTATTTTTCACCACGATATCGTCGCCATCGAAGGCATGCTCAAACGCAGAACTATTTTGGCCGCCGCCGAGAAAGCCGTCGGCGCGCTGCTCTAAGAAGAGGTCACAGATATGCCAAGCCACCCCCGCCCCGTTCGCGCTCCCCGCGGTTCTACTCTATCCTGCAAAGGCTGGATCCAAGAAGCCGCGCTCCGCATGCTGATGAACAACCTCGACCCGGAAGTCGCCGAGCGCCCCGACGACCTCGTGGTGTACGGCGGCATCGGCAAAGCCGCCCGCAACTGGGAGTGCTTCGACAAAATCGTCGAGTGCCTGAAATCCCTCGGCAACGAGGAAACTCTTCTAGTTCAGAGCGGCAAGCCCGTCGGCATCCTGCCCACGCACGAGAACGCCCCGCGCGTGCTGCTCGCCAATTCCAACCTCGTGCCCCGCTGGGCGACCTGGGAGCACTTCGACGAGCTCGATAAAAAAGGCCTCATGATGTTCGGCCAGATGACTGCCGGCTCCTGGATCTATATCGGCACTCAGGGAATTCTCCAGGGCACTTATGAAACCTTCATGAGCGCCGGCAAAAAACATTTCAACGGCGACTTGAAAGGCCGCCTCGTGGTCTCCGCGGGCCTCGGTGGTATGGGAGGCGCGCAGCCGCTTGCCGCCAAGATTGCGGGCGGCGTTTTTCTCGGCGCAGATATTGACGGCTCGCGCGTGCAAAAGCGCCTCGAAAGCAAGTATCTCGACAAAGCTACCGACAGCATTGAGGAAGCAGTGCGCTGGGCCCTCGAGGCCAAAGAAAAGAAAGAAGCTCTATCGATCGGTGTCGAGTGCGATGCCATCACGCTTCTGCAATACCTCAAAGACCACAAGATCGTGCCCGACCTCCTCACCGACCAGACCTCTGCGCACGACCCCGTAAACGGCTACGTGCCGGAACGCATGGACATCGAGCAAGCCGCGCACTTGCGGAAGCTCGACCCGAAAAAATACAAAGCCGTCGCGGTGGAAGCCATGGGCAAGCATGTGCAGCTCATGCTCGATTTCCAGAAGATGGGCTCGCACGTATTCGACTACGGAAACAATATCCGCGCCTACGCAGTTGAGGCCGGCGTGAAGAATGCCTTCGACTTCCCGGGCTTTGTGCCTGCCTATATCCGCCCCCTCTTCTGCGAGGGCAGTGGTCCCTTCCGCTGGGTCGCCCTCTCCGGCGATCCCAAAGACATCGACGTAACCGACGACGCCCTCGCCAAAGCCTTTCCCGAAAATACCGGCCTTCAGACCTGGCTTGCCGCCGCGAAGAAGCACGTGAAGTTCCAGGGCCTCCCCGCCCGCATCTGCTGGCTCAAACACGGTGAGCGCGAAAAGGCCGGGCTGCTGTTCAATGAGCTCGTGAAGAACAAGAAAGTTTCCGCTCCCATTGTGATCGGCCGCGACCACCTCGACTGCGGCTCCGTCGCCTCCCCCAACCGCGAAACGGAAGCCATGAAAGATGGATCAGACGCCGTTTCCGACTGGCCGCTCCTCAGCGCCATGATCGGCGCGGTTGGCGGCGCGAGCTGGATGAGCCTCCACCACGGCGGCGGCGTAGGCATGGGTTTCTCCCAGCACTCCGGCATGGTGATCGTCGCCGACGGAACCGATGCCGCCGCAAAACGCCTGAGTCGCGTACTAAATAATGATCCCGCCATGGGAATCCTTCGCCACGCCGACGCAGGCTACGAAACCGCCCAGGCCTGGGCGCGCGAGCACCACGTGAAAGTGCCCATGCTCGGCGAGCAGAAATGAAACTCGCTTACCGTAAAATTTCCTGCCTAGTCACGAACGAAGGCGTCGCGCGTAAAGGCGGCCTGAGGCCTACCGAGCAAGACCTTGGAATCATCACCGATGCCGCTCTCGTGTTCGACCCTATCAAAGGCATTCTCTGGGTCGGCAAAGATAGAGAGCTCCCGAAACAGTTTAAGACTAAGCCCTGGCGGCAAGTTGGTTGCAAAGGCCTCACCGCCTACCCCGGTCTCGTCGACGCTCACACTCACCCCGTTTTCGCCGGCGATCGCTCCCGCGAGTTCGAACTCCGCATGCGCGGCGCCACCTATAAAGAAATCTCCGCTGCGGGCGGCGGAATCCTCACCTCCGTAACCGCTACCCGCGCCGCGAGCGCGAAAACCCTCACTACGCTCCTCGAGCAAAGAGTTAAGGACGCTTACGGTTTTGGTGTGCGCCTCATGGAAGCCAAAAGCGGCTACGGTTTGGATTTCGCGTCGGAGCTCCGCTCGCTTCAGGTGATTAAAGCCCTGAATCGCAGAAACTTATCCACATCATTCACAGGCTCCGTGCAACTTATCCCCACCTGCATGGCAGCACACGCCATTCCCCCCGACATGCGCGAGCGACGCGGCGACTTTCTTGCCCTGATCAAAGAAAAAATCCTGCCGGAAGTGAAAAAGAAGAAGCTCGCCGAATACGTAGACGTGTTTTGCGACGAAGGCTTCTTCACTGTGGATGAAACGCTCGATCTTATCCACACCGCCCACAATCTTGGTTTTAATACCCGCATCCATGGCGAAGAGCTCGGCCTCACCGGCATAGCGCGCAAAGCCGCCGAGATCGGCGTGCATTCGGTGGATCATCTGCTCAAGGTGGACGACGCCGGCATCCACGCCATGGCCAAGGCTGGCACGGTCGCTGTGCTGCTGCCAGGAACCGCGCTCTACTTGAGAGAGCCTCCCGCCCCCGCGCGCAAGCTTATCGACCAAGGCTGCATCGTCGCGCTCGCCAGCGACTTCAACCCCGGCACCAGCCCGACGCAGAACTTACCCTTCATTGGCACCCTCTCCGCCATCACTCTCGGCATGACCACCGCCGAGATCATCGCCGGCCTCACTTGGAATGCCGCGCGGAGCCTAAGAAGAGAGAAGGAATATGGCACGCTGACCATCGGGGCCAAGTGCGGACCTATCTTCGCTACCGGTGATCACCCGAGCGCTTTGTTTTATCGGATGGCGCCGGCGGCTTTGCCGAATCCTGTTTTCGCTTAGTAGTGGATTTTCCCGAGACGCGTTTACCGGGATTTACCTTTTCTGGTTTTTCCAGCCGTATTTTCTCCTATTTTTTTTTTTCAAAACTACCCAGCCTTTATTGTTTTCCCCTTCAGATAGTGCCCATTCAAACCCAGTCGCACGAGCGTCTTTATCACCGCTTGGCGGCTGATATTCAGCTCATCCGCCGTCTGGTCCAGCTCCTTGAGCATCTCCATAGGAAAATCCACGTTTACCCGCTGAATGGGTGGCATCATCTTTCCCTTTCCGGGAAAGAAAGGCGTTATGTCTTTTCCCCTCTCCGCCATTCTCGCGATTGTTTCCGCCGACACTCCCATTTTTGTCTTACGAGTTTTTTTCATATAGCTCTTCCTCTCTTCGAGTTGCTTTCCAAAGTGTTACCAAGTGACAAACGTGACCGTCCGAGTCTTCGCGGATTTCAAAAATTACTGAGAACAGTCTTCCGTTAATCCAGCCGATGGCCATGTACTGTTCTGGGTTGTCCGATCTCCGCTCCAGGAAGTACGGTCGAGTCCATACCTCTTGGGCATCGTCCAATCCAACTCCGCGCCTGGAGTTTCGTTTCAAAAGCTCACTTTTTTTGGGTCGAAGCTAAAACGCATCACCCACCCCCATAGTATAACGGTTATACCTGATTTTCCAGTGCACGAATTTTCGGCGCCAAATCAGGGAAAACTGATTACAGCTTCATGGGAGAAAGAAATATAAGGAACTGAATCCAAAGAAGAATACTTCAGGCGACTTGTACCGATGCTGGTAGGAAAATTACCGCTCCGACCCCACCAGTTCCACCTTGAAAAAGAAGAACCAGTAGCACACGCCCGTCAAGATCATCGCCGTCCACACGTCTACAAAGTAATGCTGCTTCGTCGTCATCGTCGAGATCGACACCAGGCAGCTCCAGAACAACAAAAATATCGCCCTTCGCCGGCTCTCTTGCCAGAAGCAGAGAGACGAGATGAAGCAGCTGCTCACGTGCAGGCTCGGCAGGCAATTTGCCGGCGCGTCCATATAGGTGCGCAGAAAGTTCAAGGCGTGGTCAGAAATTGTGGTGCCCGTCACCGGGAAGTCCGCCCGCGGGAACGTTACCGGGAACAGCAAAAAGATTGTCACGCTCACGAACAAGATTGTCATGTACGCGTAGTAGTAGCGGGTCACGAGCTTGAGGTCTTTCATCCAGAAATACGCGTAGCCGAAAAATGCGTATTCCGTGAAGTAGATCCACACCGTCGAAGGAAGGAAAGGCATTGCCTCATCCACCGCTGTGAGCGGCAGCAACTTTGGCTCGAACACGTGCAACCGGTTCGTGAGCTGGTATAGGATCAACGTGCACGCGCCGCCAATAAACAGGTGCACCCAGCGTGAGTACGCGTCCCTCACCAGCCAGGGTATCTTCACAGAATTCCCTCGATCATCTTTACCGTCTCCGACGACTGCCAGTTCACCTCGCCGGCCCTCGCGTAGTGAATCTTTCTCTCCCGATCAATCACCACCGTATACGGCAAGCCACCAATGGGGAAAAGCCCCGCGAGAGAAGAATCCGCCCCCTTGAACACCGGGAACGGCGCCTCACCGATTTTCGCGCGCAGAACTTTCATCCCGTCCGCCGGATCGTTATCCATATTGATCGCCAACACTTCAAAGCCCTTCGGCTTCAGCCTTTCGTAAAGCGAGTAAAGCCCCGGCATCTCCGTGAGGCATGGCCCGCACCATCCCGCCCAGAAATTAATGAGCACAACCTTGCCGCTGTAGTCCGATATCCCCGTGGTTTTCCCGCCCAGCGATTCCAGCGAAACATCCGCCGGCAAGATCATCCCCTTCGCCAGCCCCCCTTCCGCCGCCTGCGTCTGCGCGCTCTGCTCCGCCGAAAGTTTTTCCGCCGAAAGATTCCGGTAAGCGCTGTGCGCAATCATCGCGAACACAGCCAGGCCCACCGCCAGAATTAAAAACCGCTTCTTCCTTGAAATCGTTGGCATTTATCTACTATTCGGGACACGGAGGCGGGTTGTCAAGCCGCTTTCAACCCGGCTACAATGATATTCATGGAGATGTTGCGACAGTTCGCCAAAGACGAATCCGGCCAAGCCCTGGTCGAGTTCTTTCTCCTATTGCTCGTGATCGTAATGATCGTGGGCACCATGAAGAACGGCCTTCGCTGGCTCACCGTAAAACTCTGGCAATACATGGCCAAAAGGATCGCCGCCCCCTGCCCGGTGTGCGACGCCGGTCTTGAGTTTGATCTGATTAATTAGGCAAGCAGAGTTGGGGACAGCGTTAGCTCGCATGCGTGCGTTCTAGGAATGCCTTCTTGGGCCAACAAAATCCTCATTGGTTCCAAGCCCTTCACCGCAAAGCCCTGCCTTGGAATCAGATACCGAATCTCGGCGGCGTCATTTACCTATTGATCTAGTTGGATTCTAGATAATATATAGATATCGAATGCTGCGATTTGAATGGGACGAAAACAAGAACAAACTGAACTTCCATAAGCACGGGCTTTGGTTCGAAGAAGTAACATCCGCTTTCAACGACCCCCTAAGCCGCCTTTTCTTCGATAAAGACCATTCCGAAAACGAAGACAGGTTTGTGCTCCTCGGATCAGACGCCTTGGGAAGAGTACTCGTAGTCGTTCACATTCACCGAGAATCGGAAAGCCTTGTTAGAATTATTTCAGCTAGAAAAGCCACGAAGAAGGAAGCGAAGACGTATGAAAAAAGAGTATAATTTTTCCAAAATGAAAGAGGCCAAGAATCCCTATCCCGGAGTGCGAAAGGCTGTAGGAATCAATCTCAGCTCCGAAGTGATCACCTACTTTAAGCGGCAGGCTGAGGTAACGGGAATTCCTTATCAAAAACTCATCGACCTTTATCTTCTCGACTGCGCCCGTAAGAGAAAGAAGCTTTCCTTAAAGTGGACAGGCTAGGCCTGGTCGCATAAAAACTGAAACTTCGATTCGGCAAAGAATGATAGTATCAAATGATATTATCATTCCATGAAGGCTAAGCCTCCTCCCTTTGCCATCACTCCTTCCGTTAAGTTTATCCCGATCTCGATTCGCCTCCACCCTCTTGCTCTGGAGAGGGTGAAGCTAGTAGCAAAGAAAATCGGCGTAGGCTACCAGACGATGGTAGAAGCGCCGAAGTGGACCGTGAAATATTGTGTGTGGCCATCTCAGTCACATGAATCGGCAGGATCCGGGGTCAACAGCTAAAGGCCTAGCTCCCGCATAACACTTAGGTGCTACGGATTCTCAAAGTGCGACGACCAGAAGTCTTTGAGCGGATCGCCACGATGAGCACTAGTGAGATGTGCTCCCATAAGCCAAGAACGAAAGTGATAAGCCCTTCTAAAAACAAGGCTGAAGTAGGTAAGGCTGTTTGCTCTCCACTAATCTCAGGCGGGATTACATTGTCGTTTCCGCACAGGTAAATTCCATTCCGGAGCCACCTTGCCTTCGGACGCGCCGCGCGGTGCGCTTTGCCCGTGTGAGCGGAGTCACTTTGACTCTGTTTTTCTTTTGCGACACCAGTTTTGGGTTCTCAACCCCGCAAAAAAGTTGGCACGAAGGATGCTCTAGGGTCAACGTCAGCGATCAGAGCAAGCGCCGCGAAGCGGTGATAAAAATATTTTTTATTTATATCACCGTGCGGCTCTGCTCGGCCTGAAAATGCACCCAATGAACTTTAACAAGGAGTAACAAAGTGAAATCCGTATTCGTAGCAGTGTTGGCGCTAGTTGTGTTGGTAATCTCTTCTGGTGATGCGAAGGCAGCGCGCTTCGTGAGCCCGAAATGGAATGGCTACGCCCTGGATTGGTGTAAAAACTTTGAAGGCCTCTGCGGAAAGCCCGCCGCCGATCTTTGGTGTCAGAAAAGAGGCTACCCACAAAGCACGGGGTTCGTGAAGCTGAACCGCGTTAGCTATCAGACGATGACCATCGGCCAGAACGCCATCTGTGATCCCCGCTCCCACACCTGCGACTCCTTCCAGTCGATCGACTGCCAGGACGTAGTAAAAACCTTCCACTATCCTACCTACAACGGCTACCGCCTCGACTGGTGCCGCACGTTTGAAGGCCAGTGCGGAGCTCCTGCTGCGGCCCAGTTCTGCCAGAAGAAAGGCTACAGCACCCTAGTAGGCTATAACATCCAACCCGCCCTCACCGTACCCACGATGACCGTTGGTTCGAACGCCATCTGCGACCCACGCTTCCACCGCTGCGACAGCTTCAGATACGTGCAGTGCAAATAGTGTCAGGGTCTTTCGTGTAGAGAGTCGCGTCAGAGCCGCCCGAGAAATCGGGCGGCTTTTTTGTTTGTGCTGGAAAGAGAGTAGAAGTCTTAGGCGGAACGTTTTTTCTTGGGCTCGATTCGCAACTTTAAACCAACGGCGTCCAACACCGAGTTCACGCTCTGAAGCGTTGGATTGCCTTTGGGAGAAAACATCTTATAGAGCGCGGCCAGCTTCGGGTTTTTAAGCTGCTCTTCCAGAAAACTTTCGAATTTTGTTCCCTTACTTATGTTCGCTGTTTCAGGCGGTTCGCAAGGGCAGAATGTCCGGATTGATGTCCGGTTATAGAATTGTTATTAATTTATGTTTTCAACAACTTATAAACATTCAGTTTAAAAAATGTCCGCCTAAATGTCCGGTTCGGAATTCTTGCGTTCGGATTATAGACTAAAATTCAATCTGAATCATTGGTTGCTTAGGTGTACACCTTATGGTACCCTTTTTAAAGAAAGCACCTTATGAAAAACACGAACCCCAAGGCTTTAAGAGCCGAACTCAAAGATTATCTAAGCCTTGCTGAGAAAGAACCAATCCGAATTCAGAAACGTTCGGGCGAGTCATTCATCCTCCTGAATGAAGCAGCTTTTACGGCGATGCAAAATGAAATTCTGTCGCTTCAACGCAGGCTGTTGGGCATGTCGGATATCGTGTCGGGCAAAATGACCGAACACAAGATCGGAGATCGGTCTCGCCTTAGTCGATTGCGAAAGCGAGCCTAAGTTGAAGCCGACTAGTTTCTTCCTCTCCAAGCAGTACGAAACCGCCCTGGAGAAGATTGAAGATTTCTTATTGGCCCAAACCGGTTCGCTCGTGCAAGTAGAACGTTTTTTGGCTGAACATGATCAGGCGTTGGAATTTATTGGAGAGAACCCAGCCGCGGCAGCTATCCATCCGGCCACTGGTGATCAATCGTGGATTTTTGCCGACGGACGATACCGGATCTTCTTTTATTCAGCTGAAACTGGAACCTTTCTGCACTTTTACATGACTGACATTATAGACAATCGACAAGCGAATCAGCATGTATACCCGGGGAACTCAATTCCTACATATGAGGAAGACTAGATTCCGGCTGGTGTGTTGCACATCCCGTTCTCGAGCTGCAGGGAGAAGCAGTTGCGCAAAAACGTGTACGGGAGAAAGGGGCTCGCGCCCCACCTCATCTTCAGTTATTTTTTCTTCGCGGGCGGAAAATAGATCCATTCGCGTTTCGCGATCTCCACGTTGATCCGGTTCTGGATCGTCGAACGCACCTTCTCCGAGATCGAATGCACGAGGTCGTGGTCTTCCGTGTCTTTCTTGGAATACTTCGTCATCTCCACCGGAGGCAGGAAGATCATCTTCCACTTGGCAGGAAGCGGGATCACGTTGAGCGGGATCGGTATGATCGTGCCTTTAAGCGCCTTGCTCACGCTGATGCTCGAAAGATTGATATTCGTCTCTTCCGCGCCGATCACCACCACAGGCACGATCGGGGCCTTCGTCGCCATCGCCATGCGCACGAAGCCCCTTCGGAACTCCTGCAGTTGATAGCGTTCAGCCGTAGGCTTGAAGTTTCCCGCGGCCCCTTCGGGAAAGATCATCACCAATCTGCCTTTTTTCAGGAGATGCTCGCCCGCGTCTTTGTTCGCTTCTTCGAGGCCCATTTTTTTCGCGAGAATGCGGATATGCGGGCCCACGAACCAGAGCGGGTGCGCGAGAATCCTCGGCACGCGCTTGATCGTGCGGTGGATCTCGTTGCTCACCATTACGGCGTCGAGTGCGGTGATGCCAGAGTGGTTGGGCACGATAAGACTGCGCCCACGGCGGGGCACGTTCTCGATTCCTTCCACTTCGAGGCGGAAATACTTGCGGGCGATCTCGAGGAGGAAAATGGGGATTTCATTTTTCCCTTTGCTGCCTTTTCCTCCGAAAAATGATTTCATAGGTAGAGTATAATTCTTTCCGGGAGTGACTACACATGCCAAAACTCATCTTGGCGATTGACCAGGGCACCACGGCCACGACCGTTCTGCTCATCGACTCCTCGCTTCAGATCGTCGCGCGTGCCTCGAACGAGATCCTCCCCACTTATCCACAGTATGGTTGGGTCGAGAATGACCTCGAGAAGGTATGGGAAGGCACCAAAAACACGATTATTGACGCGCTGAAATCGCATTCGGCCAAAGACATCGCCGCCATCAGCATCACAAACCAGCGCGAGACGATCGGAGCCTGGCACCGAGACACCCTCGAACCCCTTCACCACGCTATCGTGTGGCAGTGCCGCCGTACTGCGGCAAGATGCGAAGAGCTGCGCAAAGAGCCCGGGCTCATCGAACACGTAAAGAAAACCACGGGCCTCGTGATCGATCCCTACTTCTCGGGCACCAAGATCGAGTGGCTGCTGAAGAACGTTGCGGGCCTCGCGAGCAAAGCCAAAGAGGGCTCAGCCGTGTTCGGCACGATAGATACCTTCCTTCTAAGTCGCCTCTCGAACGGCGCCTCTTTCGCCACCGACGTATCGAACGCGAGCCGCCTGATGTTGATGGACCTCAAATCCCTCGCCTGGGATCCCCGCCTGCTCTCGACCTTCGGCATCGACCCCAAGTGCCTGCCCAAGATCATGCCTTCGATGGGGGAATTCGGGCGCACCAAGGGCCTCGGCTTCTTGCCCGACGGAATCCCGATCGCCGGCATCCTCGGCGACCAGCAGGCCGCGCTCTTTGGCCAGCTTTGCCTCGAACCCGGCGACACCAAATGCACCTACGGCACAGGCTCCTTCCTGATGTGCAATACGGGCGCCGAAATCATCTACTCCAAACACGGCCTGCTCACTACCGTGGCCTGGCAGATGAACGGCAAAGTAAGCTACGCGCTCGAAGGCTCCTCTTTTGTCGCCGGCGCCGCCGTGCAGTTCCTGCGCGACAACCTCGGCATCATCAAATCCTCCTCCGAGATCGAAGCGCTCGCCGCTTCCGTTCCCGCCTCCGAAATGGGCGACCTCGTGTTCGTTCCCTCCCTCACCGGCCTCGGCGCTCCCTACTGGGAGCCGAACGCGACCGGCATGATCTACGGACTCACACGCGGCACGAACAAAAATCACCTCGCGCGTGCCACCCTGGAAGGCATCGCGCTCCAGAACGACGCGCTCTTTGGCGCCGTCGCCGAAGACCTCAGGCCCCGCGCTCTTTCCCGCATCAAAGTCGACGGCGGCGCCTCCGCCAACAATCTGCTCATGCAACTCCAGTGCGACCTCGCGGGCCTCCCGATCGATCGCCCCAAAATTCTCGACACAACCGCGCTCGGCTCCGGGCTCGCGGCCGGCCTCGCGGCGGGGCTGTGGAAAAACGTGGAGGAGCTCAAAGCCTCCTGGAAGATCGATAAATCCTTTACGCCCTCAATGGAGCCAGGCCCTCGCGCTGCCTTCAAGAGCAAGTGGGCGCGCGCAGTTCGAAAAGTTCTGGCTCAGTAATTTTTTGGGAGATAGTTAAGATGCGAAATTTAGCGGTGCTCTTGGCAGTTGCGACTCTGTGCTCGGTGGAGTCTCTCGCCGAAGAGAATAAAGGCGCGGAAAAGCCTCTCATAGGCGGGCTCGATAAGTCCGTGATCGATGAGTACATCAAGAAGCACATCCCCATGATCCGCACCTGTTACACCAATGAGTTGGAAAAAAACAAAGGGCTCGCGGGCTCGGTGTCAGTGAAATTCAATATCGGCAGCGACGGCAAGGTAACCCAGGCTTCAGCCGAAGGTTCCACTCTCAGCAATGCGGCCGCGGAATCCTGCATCGTGGGCGTGGTCAAAGGCATTGAGTTCCCTGCTCCTGCGGGCGGCGGTAACGTCGAGGTCTCTTACCCGTTTGCGTTTACTTCGGATAAGAAAGCGGCGAAAAAGAACAAGTAGCGTAATCCGCTTTGGCCATTGAACTTCCCATCGACTCTCTTAGAATGTGGGTATGGCGCTAATCAGTCCCCTCAAAGCAGATGTCGAAAAAGCGACGCGAGAGCTCGACGCCCTCAACCGGCTTTATAATGTTTATTTCCAGGGCGGAGAAGACGATCCCCCCCGCCAGCAGCGCAAGAGCCTGGACACGATCATAGCCAAGATCAAGAGCCAGATCGCGATTGCCACCAACGCCGGCGACAAGTTTCAGGCGAACGCCCTCTATACCCGCTACCAGACCATGGCCGCCAAGTGGGACAAACACATTCGCGGCATCGAAGCGGGCACGATCGCCAGGCCTAAGAACCGCGAAAAATAGTGACTATCCAATATTGGATTGCTGACTATCCTTCGCGAGCTTCGGACGGCCCGCGCTGTCGGCAGTGGTGATATCGAGCATATCCACTTTCGACTTCTTCGGCTGGCGGGTGAAGAACACGCCGCCCGCGATGATCAGGAGCACGAGCACACCGTAGATGATCGGGCGGGTCATGCTGTTAGACGAAGAGATCTCTGCCGAAGCCACCGCTGGCGCGGGTTTCGGAATTTCCTGGATCGGCTCTGGAGCTTTCTCGGCCACCGGAGGAGTTTCAGGAATCGGGTCAGCCGGAGCAGGGGCTGGCTGAGTAGCCTCCACCTGAACCGGTTGAGTAGGCATCGGATCCGGAGTGGGCATCACGGCCACTGGCTCTTCTACGGGAACCGGAGCAGGGGGCGGAACCGGGGCCGCTTCCACCGGTGGGGGCGGAAGGGGTACTTCGGTCTTGGCGACTACAGGAGCAGGCTCTACCGGAGCCGGCTTCGTAGCGGCGGCCACTCCGTTGTTGGGTCTGTCGAAAACAGAGAGGGTAATGCCCGACTTAACCTTGTCGTAGTTGCTGATCTTATCGTGGTTAACCAGAAAGATCTCCGTCCAATAACGGTGGGTACCGTAAAGGCGCATCGAAAGTTCCTGGAGGGTCTCGCCTTTATTCAGGGTCACGGTGGTCTTCGCGATACCCTTTTCCGTACCTGCCGCATTCAGCCTGTCGCCGAGCTGGGCGGGGTAACGGTCGAGGAGGTCTTTCGTAAGATAGGTCGGTTCCGGTTTCGTGCTCTCGATATCAAAATAAACTTTCTGTTCCGCGCTCAGCTTCTTGATCCCTTTGAGCTCGGGATTCTTTTCGAGAAGTTTCTGCGCGAAGCTCTTATCGCTGTATAGCGTATGAGCCACGCGGCGCAGACTCTCGCCGCCGATCGAGTTGTAATAAGGAGATCCGTCTTCGGTCGTGGCGGAAGAAGTGGAAGAGCCCGACACGGATACCGCATCCGCCTTTTCTTTTCCACTCTCGAGATCCGCGAAGGCACCGGCATCCACCACATCAGTGGCAACCGGAGCAGTTTCGCCCAGCAGAGCGTCGGCGCTCTCACTGGTAGGAGGAATTTCGCTGGGATTCGGTTCAACTTCGCTGCTGGCGCAAGCCGTGAAGAGGCACAGCGTCGCCGCTACGGCGATCGCCGAGCGGAAACTGTGCTTGATATCTCTTCGTCCCAACATTCCTTGCACTCCTGAGAAGACAGCAAAAGAACTTTCGTCTAGATACAGGATAAACTTAACTACTTTTAAAACACAAAAGATTTATTGGGGGTGCGTCAGGAGATTTCGCTTACGCGGTTTCGTCGGCAATTTGTCGCAGCTCTTCTACGCCGATCACGGTGACGCCGAGCTCGCGCGCTTTATCGAGTTTTGAGCCGGCTTCTTCGCCCGCCAGCAAATAAGACGTCTTCTTACTCACGCTCGAGCTCACCTTGCCGCCTCTTTGCTCAATCCAATCGGTAGCTTCTTGCCGCGACATTCCAGAAAGGGTGCCCGTAATCACGAACTGTTTGCCAGCCAGATGATTCGACTGCCTACTCACGCTTTGAGGTTGGATACCCACCTTAAGCAGGCGCTCCACTTCCTGTCGATTTTTTACCTTGGAAAAGAAATCGACTACACTTTGAGCAACCACCGCGCCCACATCTTCTACCTGATGCAGCGCTTCTGCGTCCGCACTCATTAATTCATCGATTTTTGGATACTCTCTCGCCAATGACGCCGCGAGCCTTTCGCCCACGTGGCGGATCCCGAGCCCAAAGATCAGGCTCGCCAGCTTGCACTGCTTGCTCTTCTCGATCGAAGCAAGCAGCTTTTCGACCGACTTTTCCTGAAAACCTTCCAGCGCCAGGAGGGCGGCAGGCTTGAGCTTATACAAGTCAGACGGGCGGTGCACGAGTCCTTCCTGAACCAGCTGCTCGAGGATACGGGGCCCAAGGCCCACGATGTTCATCGCGCCCTTGGAAACGAAGTGTTCCAGCGACTCGAGGTTCTGCGCCGGGCAGTCCTCGTTCGGGCAGCGCACGGCCACTTCTTCCTCCGCTTTGATCGTCTCCGTACCGCAGCTCGGGCACTTTTTGGGAATCAGGAATTTCTTCTCTTTCCCGGTGCGCTTCTCGAGCAACACGGAAACCACTTCCGGGATCACATCCCCCGCCCGTTGCACGAGAACCCAGTCGCCGATCCGGATATCTTTGCGGTCGATCTCTTCCTGGTTATGAAGAGCCGCGCGCCCCACCACCACGCCGTGTATGTTCACAGGCTCGAGATTCGCCACAGGAGTAAGCACCCCGGTGCGGCCCACCTGCACGGTGATATCGAGGATGCGCGTGCTCTTCTGCCGCGCGGGAAACTTGTAGGCCGTCATTGAGCGCGGGCTGCGGCTCACGAAGCCGAGCTCGTCTTGCCAGTCGAGGCGGTTCACCTTGATCACGATGCCGTCGATGTCGAAATCGAGAGCGTCACGCTTGGCACCGATCTCTTCATAGTAAGCCTGGATCTCATTGGTTCCGTGCGCGAGGCGATGGAAGCTGTGGCTCTCAAAACCCCAAGCAAAAAGTGTGGTGAGGATCTCACTCTGCAAGCCGGGCTTCTTGCCCCCCTCCCATGCGCCGAGCGCGTAGGCGAAAAGCTTGAGCTCGCGGCTCGCGGTAACTTTGGAGTCGAGCTGTCGCACGCTGCCAGCGGCGGCGTTACGAGGATTGGCGAAGACTTTCTCTCCCGCTTCTTCCTGCTCTTTGTTGAGCGCCTGGAAGGCGGCCATCGGGAGCATGATTTCCCCCCTCACCTCGACCACTTTCGGAACATTCTTGCCCTTAAGGCGAAGGGGCACATTGCTGATTGTGCGCACGTTAGGAGTCACGTTCTCCCCCACGGCACCGTCACCGCGCGTCGCGGCCGATACGAGCACACCGTCTTCGTAGGTGAGGTTCACGCTCAGCCCGTCGAACTTGAGCTCGCACTGGTAATCGATCGTGGAATCGCGCCCGAGCTGCTTCTTCACGCGCTCGTCGAACGCGTTGAGCTCATCCTCATTCATCGAGTTGGCGATGCTGAGCATGGGCACCCGGTGACTGATTTTCACAAACGCGCCGAGCGGCTCTGCCCCCACTCTCTGCGTTGGTGAATAGGGCTTCAGCAAGGCAGGATTTGCCTTTTCCAGCTCTTCCAGCTCGCGAAATACCTGGTCGTACTCCGCATCGCTCACGGCGGGTGCGTCTTTCAGATAGTAGGCGGCGTTATAACCGTCGATCAGCTCGATGAGCTCTTCGATCCTGGCGGCGGCAGATTTAGGGGTTTTTTTCGGGGTGGCCATGCCGGCTAAAATACATAATAGAGACCGGGGCCGATCGCAAAGCGCTTATTCGAAACGGTGTTGGAATTGTCAAAATTCCCGTTCGCCACCAGATAACGAATCCCGAGCTTAAGCCAGATCGAAGTCATCAGCTCCTTGTTCCAGGCGAGGTGAAGCGAAATTACAGTGGCACCGCTCGGAGTGCCGAGGCCCGCAGTGTCCTGGGTCAGGGAGGAAAAGGGCGAAATTCCAAAACCCACGCTCAGGGTCTGCTGCTGCATGAAAGCGATTTCCGCGTCGGCCTTGAGCTGGATTCCGGAGTAGCGCTTGTTGCCAACGGAGAGCGCCGCATTGGTCGGAATATCAAAACGCGCCACTTGGTAGCCAATACCGCCGGTGAGTGTGACGCCTTCAGCGAGCGCATCCGGGAAGATTCTGTAGCCAACAGACATCTCGAAATTCTGCCAGGAGCTGCTTCCGATCGAAACGCCCTGCCCCGTGAGGCTTGCACTCTGAAATCCAAGCATCGCGGAGCCGATCCAGTTTTTTGTGACCCATAGTTCACCGTTCACGTCTCCGCCAATACCGCTTCCCGAGTAGTCGCCAATCACTCCAGACTGCGACTGCAGATTCGACATCGATCCATAGTAAAGATTGCCGCCGAACATCCCATATCGAGGCTTCGGCTTGTCGAAGTCACCCTTGAGCGTTTCGTCGTCCAGGGGATCGGGCTCTTCTGTCTCTTCTTCGATCTTTGGCTTAAATGCTCCCCTACGCGGAGTTTCTGGCTCCGGCGTTTCTGCGCTCCCTCGCTTGATAAGCGCGGCACGGGCGAGAAGAACCTTGTTACCGGGCGATATTTTTTCGCCGGGATTCTCTTCGGTTACTTCCGCGAAGGAAAGCACGCGGTCGACCGTAGTCACCTTGGCGCGGCCGGTGCGCACGTAATCGGTGCCCACGATGGTACCGAGAAGAGGGTGGCGTTGCGCCGACACGACTCTCGCGATCTCAATTTCCTCGCCCGCTTTAATGCTTCCCATTCCGAGGTCAACGGTAATGGTTCCCGCCGTGCGCCCGGTGATCGTACCCTCGAAAGGAAGCCGTGAAAGCATCGAGCGGTAGAGCCTCTCAATCAGCGCCCAGCGAGCGTCGAGAGTCGAGGCTCCCGGAACGCTACCTTCCTCGACAAAAAGAAAATTACCACGCGCGTCGCGCAGTTCGAGGGTCATCTGGGTGTTGGAGCCAATATTTCTCGTGCGAAGAAGCACGGTGGTATCCGCCCCTACCACCCGGGCCGCCTCCTTGTGCACGCCCTGGTTTACGGCCGCTTTCGCGTATGAACTCTCGTCGGGGCTCAAAGCCTTCAGCACCTGCGGATCGCGGATCAGCTCGAAACGAGTATTCTTGCTGAAGAGTTCGGCAATTTTATCATCGAGCTTTGGTGCAAGCGCGCCGCTTACGTCGTCGATGGAAGGGAAAAGGAAAATCTTCTTCAGACGCAAGGCCTGGTCAGGAGGAAGAAGGTCTTTGGTGCTTTGAGGAGGAACTACGGTTCCGGAGTCTGCATACGTTACGCCATTAATCTTCGTTCCCGCCGCCCATACTTGAGAGCTCAGGAGCAGGAGAGCCCCGCAGGTGCGCAAGCTACGCACGGCCGTCCAGCTTCTCTTCGAAAATCTTCACGAGCATCTTGGCTTCCGCCATTTGTTCGGAGAAAAACTCGAGCTTCTTGGCAATGCCCGCAACCCGGGCTTCAAGAGCGCGCCAACGCAGAACATTCTCTTCCTGCATGCGCCGAACTTCTTCGTGGAGTTGTGCAAGCTCGGAGGTGCTCACTCCCACTTGGGGCACCTGGGAAATCGTAGCCCTGGGGGTTGCGGTGGCAACAGCCATCGGGCCAGCGGCCATCGGGGCAGCAGCGACATAGCTTACGGGCTCCGCTTGCGCCGCCATCGGACGGCCCAGAGGAAGAGCACTTGACGCAGGCTCGTCGCTGGAAGAAAAGCCGGTCGGCTTTACGCCTTCAGCTAGCTCATCACCCCGAATGAGGTAGCGACCCTCTTCCATTTTGTAGGAGATCGAATTGGATTTAATTTTCCGGCGCAGCGTGGAGATGCTCATCCCGCTTCGGAGTGCGTACTCAGTCAGCGGCAGCCAGAGATTGGATTGGGTTTCCATCGATTCACCTCTTCCCTGATCGATTTCGTAATCTTTCTTGAGTATTCATGAAACTACATCGTTTTTCAAGTGCTGATTAGCCAGGATCCTATGTATGATTAGGGTAATCTCGATTTTGACTACGGATACTTACTCATGAACGATAAACAGCAGATCTCTCGCAGAAAAAAGATCGCGTTTGTTTGTTCAGGAGGAGCAACCAAAGCAGCCGCGTTCCACATGGGCGTGAGCTTGGCGCTCCACGAAAAAGGTTTTCGGTTCCTGGGCGGATTAAAAGGCAAAAGCCCCTCCACACCCTCCGCCCGGGGCCCGCTTGATGTCGACACTTATGTAGGGTCGAGCGCTGGAAGTGTGATCGCTTCCTACCTCGCAGCTGGGTATAGCGTCGATCAAATCTTCAACGCCTACCTCGGCCGGGCAAAACAGAGTCCCTTGAAACCCCTGGCCTATAGCGCCCTAATGACGGTGAAAGCCTCGCAGCACGAGGAGGCTTTACGCGAAGGGCTCAGCCGCAGACTACGCTCTATGACAACCGGGGCCATAGATCTTCTGTATCGCCGGCAAAAGCTACTTTCGCTTTCGGGACTCTTCACTACAACCGGAATAGAGACCTATATGAAGGAAGAAGTTCTTCCTTCGAATAAATTTGCGGACTATATGGTCGACCTTTGCGTTGTGGCTACTCAGCTTAACCATTCCAAACGGGTGATTTTCTGCAAACATGCTCTCGGCCCTCCCGCCGATGACCCACGCTGCCTTTACGAAACCGAAGTATCGATTTCGGACGCCGTCGCCGCTTCGACCGCCCTTCCTCCGATCTTCTCTCCCTACGGGATCCGGAACAAAAAGGGGAAGTTGATCTACTTTTTCGACGGCGAAATACGCGAAACCCTCTCCGTGAATGCCGCTGAGCAGCTTGGCGCTGACCTGATCATCTCAAGCTATACCCATCAGCCCTACCACTTCTCCCGCGAGGTGGGCTCGCTTACTAAGTTTGGCATCACAGCGATCGGGATCCAGGCGATTTATCTGATGATCGAGCGCAAGATCCAGTCGGCGATCTACAACCGCAACCAGAAATTGGCGGCCCTCGAATCGGTAAATGAGTACTGCAAGAAGGTGCAGCTCGACGAAAAGCACCGAAAAAAGATTCTCGCGATTCTCGAAGAGCAGCTCACCGTGCGCCCCAACAATCGTTACATCTACATCAATCCGCGCGCCCGCGACCACGAAATGTTTTTCGGCGACCACTTCAACTTCTCCACCAAGTTCATGGAGAAGATCGTGCGCATCGGCTTTATGTCGGCGATCGAGACTCTTCGTAAGTACGAGTTCGAAACCTGACGTTTCGTTTCAGGCCGTAGACCTATTCCATCTGGATATTAATCGTCGCCGGATTCGCGAACAAGGAATCGGAATATCTCAGCGATCCCGTGCCGTCATTTCCCTGCAGAATCGTGCGCCCCTTGGGCACGTTGAAGATGACATAAGTGCCGAACTTGGGATCGGTCATCTCGTGCGACCCTCTAAGGCGGCCGCGGGGATCAAAGTAAAAGTCTTTCGCATTATTCACGGTGGAGTGGTCAGCGAGTGCATCCATCCGCACTCCCGAACCTGAAACTTTTCCAATGATCAGGCCTGTATAGGGATCGAGATCTACATCCATCGAGCGTGCGAGCCTGCTCACGTAGACCGCCGGAAAGGCGAACAGATTGAGCGAGGATCCCGCCTGGTCGGCATTTACAAGGTAGCGGTGATTGCTGAATTTTTCGGCGGAAACTTCGAGGTTAATCCGCTCCCCCTTGAACCACTTGAGCGGGCCGACCGAGAAGGCCCCGAAAGAGTCACTGGTCACCCACTCACTGGCTCCGTCGATACGCACGCGGGCTCCCGCAACGGGCGTCATCTTGCCCGGCCCGGAGACTGGATTAAATATCCGGCCCCTGAGACTTCCGGATGTCGGCACTAAGTTTTTTTGGATGAGCTCGCCACCGTCGACCATCGAAACCTGAAGCGGAGCGATCGGCTCAGTGTTCAAAAATGATTCGAGATACCCAGTGCCCGAATCGACGTTCAGGAACAGGAATCTTCCGTTTCCGCTCGAGGCTTTCGCCTCGCGAGTGGCCACGCCCTCGTCATCGAAATAAAAGGGGCCGTCGGCCTTAAGGCTTAAAGATGCGGTCAGCCCTCGCATCCCGACTCCGTCCGCGCTGAGAAAGCGGCCGACAAAAATCCCTTTTGTGGAACCCTGCGAAGCGCCAAGACGCTGGGAGATCTGATCGATGGCGTGGCGACTGGCAATTTCTATTTGCACTCTTCGGCTTTCGTCTGCGGTCACACTCACAATGGAAGGATGAAAACCCGCCTTGAGCACCTCGAGAAAGAGAGTGCCTTTGAGACGCGGTAGCTCAAGCGAAAAATTGCCGTTTGGATCAGTACGGGTTGCTTCTTTCCGGCCGCGAACCTTGATCACCACATCGCTTTGCGCGAGACGAGTTCCGCCCGCGGCGAACATGGTGCTTACAGAACCTTGTACTTTCCACGTTTCTTTCGGCGCTTCTCGTACTGATGCCGCGGCGGCGATCGAAGAAATAGTGTCTTCCGGGCGGAAGTAGAGCTCGGCCACCTGACCCTTATTCGAGCGCACCCACGGGTTCACACCGGGCATGATCAGGCTGCGGCGCCCGGTTTTTGCTGCGACGAACTCGGCGAACAAATATCCCTTTTCCACTCGGGCGGGAACGTCGAGACGAAAGGTGGTCTGGCCTTCGGGAAGGATCTGCTGTGGCAACGGGTAGCCCACCGGTTTACCTTCGGGGTCGATCTTGGAGAAGAGGCCCACCTCGTAGTGGCCATTCTCATTGCTTTGCGCGGTGGAAGAAAGGATCCTGCCGTTCAACGCCCAGGTTCCGCCCGCAGCAATCGCCATCTGTGGAGGGGGCGAGGGCTGTGAGAGTTGCTCGGTAGGAATTTTGCGTCTGGCGTGGGGAGCGGTGGGCGCCCGCACGATCTTGAGGTCCTGTGACTTGGAAACCTCGGGGCCGGCATCCGCCGACATCAAAACAGGAGTTGGTGGGGCTGACAGCTTCGCTGTCGCCGAATGAATCGACGCCAGGATCACTTCCACTTCCGTATTTTTCAGCTCGCGTTCGGCAGGGGCGGGCACGAGGCTCGGGCTGCCTTTCTCCGCCTCTGCTATCATATTATATAGAGGAGCCACTTTTCGGGCAGGAGCGGCGATCGCAATCTTCAAAGTGTCTTCTGCTTTGATTGGCAATGCGGCCGGCAACGACGGCAAGCTGTTGATGGCCACGAGCTGTTCACGCCAGGCCGGAGAGTCGATGCGCTCGATCGCGGCGAGAACAGGGCGAGTAGGCAAATATTGGATAGGGAAAAGCGCGGGATCCACCGCCCATGAACGAAGCAGCTTGGCTTCGCGGTCTACGACTTCGCCAATCACGAAGGAGAACGAGAGCCCACAAACGGCTGCGCTGCAGGCGATGCGGATTAACTTTTGCCGAAATGTCAGATCAAGCGACATTGGTCCCTTCCATGGAGTAGCGGCGTAGTCCTAACTAAATAGATTGTGCTGCGACTAACGAAAAATGGCAAACGCTTAAGCCGTTTGCCATTTTGTCAGTAATGTTGAGAGGAGACCGAGGACTTAGTGGATTTTCTTCTGCGAGGCTTTCACCTTGCCGCGAGCATGCTCGACTTCGGTTTCCAGAGCCAAGTAGTCCGGCGTTCCCACCTTGGCCGCCTTTAGCTTCGAGAGCAAGGTGGTGACTTCCATTTCGGCTTTGGCGAGATCCAATTCTTGCGCCATTTCAATGGTTTCCGCGAGCACTGTCACTTTGCCATCAAAAATCTGCGTGAAGCCCCCTGAAAGAAACGCGATCTGCCACTCACCTTTAATGCGGTAGCCAAACACTCCATAGCGGAGAGTGGTCAAGAAATTCGTGTGGCCAGGCAAAACGTTAAACTGACCCGTCGTTCCGGGAAGGATGATCGACTCGACGCTCGTTTCTTTCAGAATCGACCGTTCAGGAGTCACTACACTTAATGTCAGTTCGTTCATTTGCATATCTGCCTACACGCTTTCCTTAGCCCTTGAGCTTCTCAGCTTTTTCTACGGCGTCTTCGATGGATCCCACGTAGAGGAAAGCCTGCTCGGGAAGAGCGTCGTGCTTACCTTCAAGGATCTCGCGGAAGCCGCGGATCACGTCTTCGATCTTCACGAACTTGCCCTTCATACCGGTGAACTGCTCGGCCACGAAGAATGGCTGCGAAAGGAAGCGCTGGCACTTACGGGCGCGGTTAACGGCGAGACGGTCTTCTTCAGAAAGCTCGTCCATACCGAGAATCGCGATGATGTCCTGCAGTTCGCGGTATCGCTGAAGGGTCGACTGCACCCAGCGAGCTACGCGGTAGTGCTCTTCGCCCACAACTTCGGCGGAGAGAATCCGGCTCGTGGAAGCCAGAGGATCCACGGCAGGGTAGATGCCGAGCTCGGCGATTTGACGGCTAAGGTTCGTTGTGGCGTCAAGGTGCGCGAAGGTCGTGGCAGGAGCGGGGTCGGTGTAGTCGTCGGCGGGAACGTATACGGCTTGAATCGAGGTGATCGATCCCTTGTTCGTAGACGTGATGCGCTCCTGCAGCTCACCCATCTCGGTACCGAGGGTGGGCTGGTAACCCACGGCGGAAGGGATACGGCCGAGGAGGGCCGACACTTCAGATCCGGCTTGGGTAAAGCGGAAGATATTATCTACGAAGAAAAGAACGTCTTGGTTTTCTTCGTCACGGAAGTATTCAGCTACCGACAATCCAGTAAGCGCAACGCGGGCGCGGGCTCCTGGCGGCTCGTTCATCTGACCGAACACAAGTGACGTTTTATTGATAACGCCCGAATCAGTCATCTCGTGCCAGAGGTCGTTTCCTTCACGAGTACGCTCCCCCACTCCGGCGAAAACAGAATATCCGCCGTGCTGGGTGGCCACGTTGTTGATCAGCTCTTGAATAAGAACCGTTTTGCCCACGCCGGCGCCGCCGAAGAGACCGATTTTGCCGCCCTTGGTGTAGGGAGCGAGCAGGTCTACGACTTTAATTCCGGTCCAGAAGGGCTCAACAGCCACGCTCTGGTCGGTGAACTTAGGGGTCGGGCGGTGAATAGGATATTTTTTCTTGGAGTTGATCGGGCCTTTTTCGTCGATCGCGTCGCCGATCACGTTGATGATCCGTCCGAGAGCTTCCGGACCCACAGGAACCATGATCTGGTTGCCGGTGTTCACCGCGTCCATGCCGCGCACGAGACCTTCGGTCGTGTCCATGGCAATGCAACGTACGGTATTTTCACCGAGGTGTTGGGCCACTTCCACCACCAGGTTGCCCTGCTGGTTATCGATCGCGGGGTTGGTGATGCGGATAGCATCGTAAATGGCGGGAAGCTGGCCGCTTGTGAACTCTACGTCCACCACGGGTCCGAGTACTTGCTTGATCCGGCCTAATTTCGAGTCAGTTGCTTGTGCAGACATTAGTGTCTCTCCTAAAAGTAAAAAACTATTTCAAAGCTTCGGCGCCCGACACGATCTCGAGGAGTTCCTTCGTGATCCCGGCCTGGCGAACCCGGTTAAATTCTTGCGTAAGTTTCCGAATCATTTCGCCAGCGTTCTTCGTGGCATTTTCCATCGCGCCCATTTGTGCGCCGTAGTTGCTGGCCGTGCTCTCGAGAAGAGCGCGATACAACTTCGTTTTGAAATAACGCGGTAGCAGCTCGCCGAGGATTTCGCTGCGAGCGGGCTCGAACAGGAAGTCTGACTGTCCGGTGGAGGCCTTTTCGCCCTCCGAAAGAACGATCGGAAGAAGCGTTTCCGCCAGAGGCACCTGCGAAATCGCGCTCTTGAACTCGGAGAAGATCACACGAATCTCGTCGAACTCTCCGCTCTTGTAGCTCTCGATAAATTTTTCGGCCTGCACCTGCACGCGCGCGAAGTTCATGCCCTTCTGGAAATCCAGGAGGTACTCATGAACCGGAATCTTGCGCATCTTCAGGTATTCGTAACCCTTTTTGCCAATACAGGTAAAAGTGAAAACGTCGTATTTGGAGGCTTCCGCGCGGTACATCGCTTCGGCTTTTTTCACCAGGTTGGTATTGAAACCGCCCGTGAGGCCGCGATCAGAGGTGATCAGGATTACATTAACCTTCTTCACTTCACGCTTGGTAAGCAGAGGGTGATGCTCTCTCACTTCTTCATTGGCAACCAAGTTCTCGACCACGCCTCGGATCGCGAGCGCGAAGGGACGAGCGCGAACGATCGCCTCCTGCGCACGGCGCAGACGGGCCGCCGCCACCATTTTCATGGCTTTGGTGATCTGCTGCGTGCTCTTTACGCTCGTGATGCGGCGTTTTAGGTCTTTACCCGATGCCATGTTGCTTACCGTCGCGCCAGGGGCGCGCTCCTAAAAAAATTATACGTTGAAGGTTTTCAGGTGATCCTGGATCGCCTGGTCGAGCTTCGTTTTTGCGGCGCCTTCGAGCTTGCCCGAGGTTGCCACTTCTTTGCAGGTATCTGCGTGGGTCTGGTGCATGTAGCGGAGGAAGCTGGCTTCCCATTCCTGGATCTTGTTCACGGGAACTTTGTCGAGGTAGCCGTTGTTCGCGGCGTAGATCCCGAAAACCTGGTCTTCCATTTCCATGGGAGAGTACTGACCTTGCTTCAGGAGCTGCATCAGGCGCTGCCCGCGCGCGAGCTGCTTCTGGGTGGCGGGGTCAAGGTCGGAGCCGAATTGCGCGAACGCGGCTTTTTCACGGTACTGCGCGAGGTCGAGACGGAGCGTTCCGGCCACGCCCTTCATCGCTTTCGTCTGGGCGTTACCTCCCACGCGGGATACCGAGATACCTACGTTTACGGCCGGGCGCTGGCCCGAGTAAAAGAGATCGCTCTCGAGGAAAATCTGGCCATCGGTGATCGAGATCACGTTCGTCGGGATGTAGGCGGACACGTCGCCGGCCTGAGTTTCGATGATCGGCAGAGCAGTGAGCGATCCGGCGCCGAGAGCGTCGGATACTTTGCACGAACGCTCGAGCAAGCGGGAGTGGGTATAGAATACGTCGCCAGGATAAGCTTCGCGCCCTGGGGGGCGGCGGAGAAGTAGCGAGAGCTGGCGGTAAGCCTGGGCTTGCTTGGTCAAATCGTCATACACGATCAGAGCGTGGCGCTTAGAATCGCGGAAGTATTCAGCCATGGTAACGCCCGAGTAGGGGGCGATGTACTGAATCGGCGCCTGGTCGGCAGCCGTAGCGGCGATTACGGTGGTGTATTCCATGGCGCCGGCTTTCTTGAGGCGCTCTACCACTTGGGCAACGGTCGACTGCTTCTGGCCGATGGCCACGTAGAAGCAGTAAACGTTTTTACCCTTCTGGTTAATGATCGTGTCGATCGCGATGGCGGTCTTTCCGGTTTGGCGGTCACCAATGATGAGCTCGCGCTGGCCACGGCCGATCGGGATCATCGAGTCGATTGCCTTGATGCCGGTCTGGAGCGGTTCGTGCACCGATTTACGGGCCACGATGCCTGGGGCTTTAATTTCCACGCGGCGAGATTGCTTCGCTTTGATCGGGCCGGCGCCATCGAGGGGCAAACCGAGCGGGCTCACCACGCGGCCGAGAAGCTCTTCGCCCACTGGCACTTCGAAGATCTTTCCAGTGCGCTTTACGGAGCGGCCCTCTTTGATGATGGTATCGTCGCCGAGGATCGAGATCCCTACCGAGCCCTCTTCAAGGCTCATCACGAGGCCCATCACACCTTCGCCGAAATCCACAAGCTCGCCGGCTTGGGCTTTTTCAAGGCCGTGGATCTTTGCGATCCCGTCGCCCACTGTCAATACAGTTCCAGTTTCGGCAACGTCGAGCTTAGCGTCGAAATCAGCGAGCTGCTTCTTGATAATCTGAGTAATTTCTTCTGCGCGAAGTTTCATCTTTGTCTCCAACAGTCGTAAAAACTAAATCAATTCGTTCTTAAATCTTTCAATCTGCGTGCGAAGGCTGGCATCAAAAGTGCGGCCACCAACCGTAGCCACAACGCCGCCAAGGAGAGAGGGGTCTACCTCTTGCGTGAGCCGAACACGGCCGCCAACTTTTTTGGCGAGGGAAACACTCAGCACGCTTACCTCTTCGGCGGAAAGCTCCACCGCCGAGCGCACCTTGCCGACCATAACTCCTTGCGAAGTCTCGATCATCGACTCAAGGCGCTCGATAATTTCGGGCACGTAAGCCATGCGACCGCGAGTAGCTAGAAGGTCGAGAAGCTTCTTCGACAGGCCATTAATGCTAAGGTTCGAGGCGAGATCATTGAGAATTGCAGTGCGGCTGTTTGCTTGCGACGTGGGGCCCGCGAGAACGGATTTTAGGCCGGCGTGGGAATTGATCGCGTCCTGAAATTCACGAAGCTGCCTGGAAACCTGATCGGCATCTTTGCCGGCAAGCTCATAAACGGCCTTGGCGTAAACGGTTCCGATGGTTGCCATTAAACTCCCACCTCAATGCTGTTCTGGGCGCGCTTCAGAATGGCGCTATGGTCGTCTTTTTTCAGGCTCCGCTTGAGCGTGCTTTCGGTTTCAGCGATCACGAGATCCAGGAACTGCCCCTTTACGCGCTCAGAGGCCTCTTCTTGTTCAACTGACGCCAGACGATCTGCCTCTTTCAACACCCGCGCAGCCTCAACCTGGCCCTTTTCGAGAATTTCTTTCTTTTCCAGCTCGGCGCCCGCTGCCTCACGCGCGAGCAATGCGCCCTCTTCACCGGGAAGACCCACAACCATGCGCCGGGCCTCTTCAGCACGAGTCGCGGCTTTTCTGTGAGCAATCGCGGCGGCTTCTATCGCATCACGCATACGCTCGTGACGCTGGTAAACGAACTTACGCAGCGGCTTCTTTCCCGCCATGAAGCAGATAACTACGACGATCGTGAAATTTACAAAATAAGGAACCAACTCGCGGAATTCTGGCGCCAGCATCTACAGCCCCACCTTTGTCTTCGTAAGTTTTTCCACGAGCATAGAGGCGACTCCGCCCACTTGGCTCTTCAGGTTATTGATTTCCGCCTCGGCCGATTTCAGCGCAGCCTCGCGAGCCACTTCGAGCTTAGACTTCGACTGGGAACGAGCAGCCGTAACGGCGTCGTTGCTCACCTTCCGGGCATCGCCCAAGACACGGTCGCGCTCTTGCGATGCTTTACGGCGCGCGGCCACGAGGGCGTCGCGGTATTGTTGCTCATCGCGATTAGCGGACTCTTCGAGCTTCGCCGCCTCTTCCGATAATCCGCCGGACTGGCTTTCACGCTTCAAGATGAGCTGCAGGAAAGGCTTGAAAAAAACGAATTGCAGCCAAGCGAAGATGACCAAGAAAATCAGAAACTGGGTGAAGAAACTTCCGTCTATCCCGAGCTGCTGCTGAAGATCCGTAATCATGGGTTCTCGCTGGGTGAAAAGGTATACGAATCTGTACCCAACGCCCGCGAGGGAGTCAATCATCACCAGGAAATTTTTACGCTTTTCTTTCTGGGTCTTTATCCAGGGACGCGCCGCCCTTACTCATCTGGGAAACGCCCTCGAACACAACTCCGTCGGCCACCATCAAAGACGGCGTCTGAATGTTTCCGCGAAACACCGCAGGGAAGTGGATTTCGACGCGCTCGCGCGCAGTAACCGACCCCTTCAGCTCGCCGGACAAGATCAACGTACCAACCTCGATCTCAGCGTCTACGCTGGCGCCTTCCCCAATAATGAGGATGTCGTCAGTGAATATCTTGCCGCGAAATACGCCGCCAATGCGGAAGGCGCCCTCGAAACTCAGAATTCCATCGAATTCCGAACCCTTGTCGAGAACCCCCGTTACTTCGTGAGCGCCGGTAGGGATGGATAGCTGGGTTTTTCTGGCCATATATATAGTGAGCTCGAAGTTTCGTTGCTCAGCGCAGCAACTGAACGCTGATACGATCGAGGTCTTCCTTCGAAAAATAATCTATCACAATGCTGCCGCGATACTGGTCGCCTTTGGTTTTAACGCGCGTGCCCAGGGCTCGACCCAGTCGTTCAGAAAAAGCCTTGAGCTCCACCTTGGTTGGATCTGGCGCCTTCTCTTCTTTTTCTTCGCTGGCTTGAACCAGCGATTCGGCCACCATTCTCTCCGTTTCCCGAACGGAAAGACTCTTTTCCACCACAAGATTGCGGATTTCAATTCTCTTCAAAGGGTCAACGACCGACAACAGCGCGCGGCCGTGACCGAACGTGAGCGCGCCACGTCGCAGATCATCCAGGAAGGGCTCGGGTAGCTTGAGAAGTCGAAGGTGGTTGGCAACAGAAACGCGATCCTTGCCCACTCGCTTGGCTATCTCCTCCTGAGTCAGCCGAAAATCTTCTGCCAGCTGAAAATAGGAAAGCGCGATTTCGACGCAATTCAGATCTTCGCGCTGAATGTTCTCGATCAGCGCGAGCTCGAGCTTTTCTTTATCGGTTGTCTTACGTATCACCACCGGCACCTGTTTAAGGCCGGCAAGCTTACTTGCACGCAGACGGCGCTCGCCCGCGATCAGGTGGTACTTTCCGTCTTCCCCGCGGCGAACGATAAGGGGCTGGATTATCCCATGCGCGCGAATGGACTCCGCGAGCTCAGCCAGGGCCCCTTCGGCGAAATCACGGCGCGGCTGGAATTGGTTTGCGGTGATCTGATCCACGTCGGCCATCGTGATTCCCGGAATGCGGTCACGATTTAGCCCGTCGGCAGCCGGGTGTGGAGGGGGCGTGCCGACGGGCTGTTGAGAAGCGGCCTCTGGAGCGGGAACATCGTTCATGAACTGGCGGGCGAGCGCTGCAGGATTGGCGGCGGCACCGGGAAGAAGGCTCGCAAGCCCTTTGCCGAGGGCGGGGCGGTTTGGTTGCTTTTGGGGCTGGTTGTTCATCGCTGCTCCTGTATAACTATATAATTAAATTTTATTTATTTCTAAATTATTGGCTCAGCACCGGCCCGGCGGGCCCGACCGCGGGAGCCGGTGGCGGCATCGCCTGCGCGCGCTCGGTCTTCGGCATGTTTCTTTCGATGATTTCTTTGGTGGCCTCGAGGTAAGCACGCGCGCCCTTGGACTCGATGTCATAGAGAAGAACCGGCTTGCCGTGGCTCGGCGCCTCGCTGAGCTTGATGTTTCGCGGAATCACGGTATTGAAGAGCTTGTCGGCGAAATGCTTTCGCACTTCGTCGCTCACCTGGTGGGCGAGGTTGTTCCGGGCATCGAACATCGTAAGGAGAATGCCCTCGAGCGCCAACCGCGGGTTCAGCGCGCCCTGGATCAGGCTGGCGGTAGATACCAGCTGCGAAAGCCCCTCGAGGGAGAAGTACTCGCACTGCATCGGCACGAGGTAGCTGTCGGAAGCCGTGAGCGCGTTGATGGTGAGGAGCCCCAGAGAGGGCGGGCAATCTATCAATATATAGTGGAAGCGGTCGCGAACCGATTCGAGGAGTTTTTTCAGCTTTTGTTCGCGCGCGATAGCGCCCACGAGCTCCACTTCGGCGCCCGACAGGTTCTGATCCGCGGGAATAAGGAAGAGGCCCGGCAACTCAGACTCGCGGATGGTGTCTTCCAGGGAGCACTGGCCCACCAGAGCCTGATAAATGGTCTTTCCTGAGATTTGGTCGGGGTTGAAGCCCAGGCCACTAGTGGCATTTCCCTGAGGATCAAAGTCAATTAATAATGTTTGACGCTCTGCGACGGCGAGAGAGGCGGCAAGATTGATCGCGGAAGTCGTTTTTCCGACTCCACCTTTTTGATTTATGATCGAAATTACTTTGCCCATAGGGAAAATCCTCAGAAAACGTTGCCGTTGAGAGAATTTAAGCAAATTGCGACGAATCAATCTAGGAAAAAGCACATGTTCCACGTGGAAATGGAAAATAGTTTTCAATTTTCGAGAGTAGTGACTACGGAATTTGTTTCACGTGGAACTTTTGGATATCCGCAGGAGGCATCTCTCCCCGAGATTTCGCGGAAGTGAAAAGAACTCTTCCCGGTGGATGTGCAGCCCCATCCTCAACAAGCGGCTGCGCATCTTCTTCCAGTCTTCCACCTGGTTGGGCCCGAGGAAGAATATCCACTGAGGAACGCTCCCCGTCATCCAGGCAATGGCACGATCCGCGGGAGCAACGGCCCTCATGGTCACATTCTGTATGCCCTTGAGAGTGCCAAGACGAATCAGCTCTTCGCCCCTGCCAATATGTCCATGGGCGTTCGGGAGGTCCAAGGCATCGCAGAACTCCACCACGGCCGAAATCTTCTTCCCGACACTATCGACAAAATGAACCGGGCTAGTGTCACCGCTATGCTTTCTCGCCAGTGCAACCGGAATTCCCGGCAAACCACCGCCACTGCCCCAGTCCACAAGCGGCCCCAGCGGTTCAAGAGACAAAAGCGCTAACGAGTCCACAAGATGTTTCCAAAAGGCTGTTTCCAGGTCCTTTGCTCCAGTGAGATTCACTTCCTGGTTTTTCTGTAAAAGCAGGGTGAGATAATCGACGGCCTGTTCACGGAACTTATCGTCTTCCAGCACGTTTCCCCGGTAGCCGAGATCACGAACAAATGAACTGGCTTCGGCCCAGTCAGCAGAAGAAATGGTCATTGGATCAGATCTTCGGCGTTTCGAGCCTTGGGGACCTTCTCCAGATGCACATAAAGAAGAGCTCCCGCCGCAGGTGTAATCCCAGGTACGCGCATTGCCTGGCCTAGCGTAACGGGCCTAACTTTTTCCAGCCGTTCTACAACTTCGATCGAAAGGCCCGGAACCCCGCCAAAGGAAAAGCCTGCAGGAATCGCGCGCCCCTCGTGGGCGGAAACTTTCTCCAGAAGTTCGAGTTCACGACGAATATATCCCTCGTACTTGGCCTCAACCTCGACGGATTCCTCAATAAAAGGCTTTTGCCACGCTGGAACCGAGCACCCCAAATCTACAGAAAAAAGACCCTCGGCCTTCATCCGCTCCAGATTCCACTCGGGACGCCGAAGTAGCTCAAAGAAGGAAACACGGTCGCGAACGTGATCAATGCCGACAGCTCGGAACCTTTCGGGGTTGGAGTCGAAGTCTCTCGGATAGAGATAGTTCTCTTTGGCAGCCTTAGCCAATGCCTGAATACTTTCTTGTTTCTTAGAAAAGACATCCCACTTGTCGTCCCCGATCAAACCAAGCTCCCGGCCCATCCCGGCGAGACGTTGGTCGGCGTTATCTTCCCGCATCAGCAAACGATACTCGCAGCGCGAAGTAAACATTCGGTAAGGCTCATCAACGCCCTTGGTCACAAGATCGTCCACGAGAACCCCGACATAGGAATCGGAACGCTTCATCGCGAAAGGGGCTTTCCCCTTCACCGCCAAAGCAGCATTTACGCCGGCGATCAAACCTTGCGCCGCAGCCTCTTCGTAGCCGCTGGTACCGTTCACCTGGCCGGCAAAATAGAGACCCGGAAGGGCTCTGGACTCGAGAGAATGGTTCAAAACTAGCGGGTTTATAGCGTCATACTCGACTGCATAACCTGGTCTTGCGATCTCAACATTCTCTAAACCACTGATAGTACGAAGAAATTTCTCTTGCACGGAAAGAGGTAAGCTTGTGGAAAGACCGTTCGCGTAAATCTCCTGAGAAAACTGACTTTCTGGCTCAAGAAAGATTTGGTGCCGATCTTTATCCGCAAAACGGAAAACTTTGTCCTCAATAGAGGGGCAATAGCGCGGCCCACGCCCGAGGATCTGACCCGAAAACATCGGGGACTGCTCTTTGGCTTCCGCGATCACTTCGTGGGTTCGGGGATTCGTATATGTCAGAAAACAGGGCATCTGCGGTAGCAAAGGAAACGGGCTCGGTACCGTGTAAAAGCTGAAAGGCACGGGATTCGCGTCGCCGTCTTCCCTTTTTAGAATATCGAAATTGATCGAGCCCTTTTTAAGGCGTGCGGGTGTACCTGTTTTCAACCGAAGAAGTTCAAAGCCGAGATCTTTCAATGAGGTCGAGATGGAGTTAGCGCTCGTGTCACCGGCGCGACCACCCTCGGTCTGGCTGGGCCCGCAATGCATGATCGACCGCATGAACGTTCCGGCCGTTAAAATCACGGCACGCGCCCGGTAGAGCTCGTCGAACTGCGTGTAAACGCCGGTCACCCTGCCGTTCTCGATATGAAACTTCCGCGCTTCTCTCTGCGCGACCGATAGATTGGGCTGCCCCTCTACTGTTTCCTTCATGCGAAGGCTGTAGAAAACTTTATCGCACTGTGCGCGGGAAGAGCGAACCGCTGGGCCTTTGGAAGAATTCAGCCTTTTATACTGTAGGGCGCTTTTATCGGTATTGATGCCCATCTCACCGCCGAGGGCATCCACTTCACGCGCTAACTGACCCTTTGCTTGGCCACCGACGGCGGGATTGCAGGAAAGATAGGCGATCCGATCGTTGTTCATCGTAAGTAAAACCGTGCGGCAGCCCATCCGGGAAGCCGCCAAAGCCGCTTCACAGCCAGCGTGGCCGGCTCCGATCACGATTACATCAACTTCGAGACTCATCTTTGGGCTACTTCCCTATGCAAAATTCAGAAAAAATATGGTTCAGGAGGTCATCGGACGTAAACTCGCCCGTGATCTCTCCCAGGCAAAACAAGCCAGCTCGGAGATCGGCCGCCAACAGGTCTGGAAAATGCTCCCCGGACCTCACTTTTGCAACAGCTTGAGAGATAGAAGAAACGGCTTTCCCTAATACCTCATAATGACGCGTTCTGCTAATCCAGAAGTCGGGCTGATCGTCTGCTTGAGTGGAAAAAAGGAGCGTTATGGCACTCAAAAGCGCAGGTATTCCAGTGCCTAGCAAGGCAGAAACCTGAGCAAACGGAATCTTCTGGGCTTCGAAAAATGACTTCCAGGCAGAATTTGGCGCGCCCAGATCCGCTTTGTTCCAAACGGCGACAATCTTTGCTCCGGAATCAGCCAGGCTAATCTTTGATCTCAGCTCGGAAGCAACTTTTTCCAATTCGGTCAGGGAAGGAGCGGCCGATCCGTCAAACACCCAAAGCACCAGGTGCGCGGAACTCGCTTCACCGTAGGAACGCTCAATCCCTTGCGCCTCGATCTCGTTCCTCGTGGAACGAATCCCAGCGGTATCGGATAGGCGAAACAATAAACCGCCAATTTGAATGGATTCTCTCACTACATCTCGCGTGGTACCGGCTTCCTGACTCACAATGCTTCGGTCTTCACCGAGTAAACGATTGAAGAGCGATGATTTTCCGCTGTTCGGCTCCCCCACCAGCGCGAGTCGGATTCCGTCTCGCAGGGGCTGAGACCTGCGGAACTCTTCGCGAATACTTTCAACCTTTTTGCACCAAGCGTCCAGGCGCGCGGCCCATTCCTCATGGCGAAATAAAGACAGACCTTGGTCGGAAAAATCGATGTCGATTTCGACCTCGGCCAAGCGGTCTACGAGCTCTTTTTTCAGCGTCGCAATTTCTCCTCGGGGCTTGCCTAAGAGATGATTGAGCGCTCTCTTGGCGCCCTCTTCGCTCCGGCTGGCGATCAGGTCGGCCACACTTTCCGCCTCGTCGAGGGAGAGCTTCCCGTTCCTGAACGCGCGAAAGCTGAACTCCCCTGGTAACGCCGAGCGCACGCCATTTTCCTGCAGTTCCTGCATCACGCGACGGAGAAGCAAAGGGCTGCCGTGCAGATGGAGCTCAATCACGTCTTCTCCCGTGAACGAACGCGGTGCCTTCATCCACACGAACATTCCGTCGTCGATAGGCTGGCCGCCTTTACCCTTCAGCAGGCAACGCTGCAACTTATGCGACTCAATCGATGCAGGTTCGAATGGCGCCTCAAGGGAATGAGTACGTAAAATAGGGGAAACGCAGTTCCAGGCACCAGATCCCGAAACCCGGATGATGCCTACGCCCGAAACGGCGTTGGGTGCCGTAACGATCGCGGCGATGGTTTCGTTATTGAAGTACTGATTCGCCAACTCGGATCCCCTTGGGCCACCCGGCCCAAAAAAGGAACCTAAGTAGCTACTACTGTGGTGTTTGCGCCCGGCTTGATACCCAGTTTATGGTTCAAGAAATACTGCTGCGCAATGCTCACGACGGAGTTGACTACCATGTAGATCGTCAGCCCGGAAGGCAACATCAGCATAAAGGCCCCAAACAATACCGGCATAATCTGCAACATCTTCTGCTGAGCAGGGTCCATCGCGGTCGTTGGGGAAAGTTTTTGCTGGAGAAACATCAGCCCCATAAGGAGCACAGGGGTCACAAAAAACGGGTCCGGAGACGAAAGATCGTGGATCCAGCCGTAAAAAGGGGCCTGGTAGAGCTCCATCGAGTTGAAGAGCACCCGATAGAGGGCGAAAAAGATCGGCATCTGGAGGAGGATCGGCAAGCAGCCCCCTACAGGGTTATACCCGTTGGCCTTCATGAAGCCCATCATCTCCACGTTCAGCTTCTCTTTGTCGTCTTTATACTTCTCGCGAAGGGCATTGAGCTGAGGCTGCAGCTTCGACATTTTCGCCATCGAAGCCATGCTCTTATACATAAGAGGAAAAAGAGCCATTTTTATAAGGAACGTGAGGGCAATAATCGCAAGCCCGTAGTTGTTCAGGTAAGAAAAGAGCCACTTCAAGGCCTGTAGCAGCGGAATTGCTATGGCAGAGGTCCAGCCGAAATCGATGGCATCAGTGAGTAAGGGATCCACCTTCGTGAGACTCTCCATGTGCTTAGGACCAAAATAAACTTTCGTGGAAATACTGAAGTCGCGTTTTCCTTGAGTGGGGTAAACAAGGCTTCCTCTAACCGAAGGCGTTCCTTCTAGCTCCTTGACCACTTGAACACCGGTCTCGTTGCCGGCTTCAACTGTCGGAACAAGCGCCATCACGAAGTAACGCGTATCGAGACCAACCCATTTCACGTTCGACATCGACTCTATGTTTTCAGTGAGGCTCGCACCCATTTCGGAATGTCGGCCATTGAGGTCCCTATAAGTGATATGCACCTTGTCTGGCGCCTGGCCAAAGATGCTGCCTTCATGGTCGTTGGCGCGCTTGGTGCTGCCGAGAAGGTCAATGAACACGAACTTAGGCGGTTCTTTCTTGAACTGAAAACTGTATTCGAGAAGTCCTCCGTATCCATCGTCGTTCAAGGTAATGGCACGGCGAGTATTCATTTCCGCACTTTCAAGCTTGGCTACAGCCCTGCGTGCGCTTTCTTTTTCGACACTGCTCCAGTTTTGCGAGGAAAGCGGCGCAAGGGCGACATCGCTGAATCGCACTCGCATCTGGGGGCTGAAACCCGTCACTTCTTCCAGGGTCACCTTTTCATCGAGCTTTTCCAGCGAACGGGAAAACGTTTTGAGATGCCAGTTGTTCACGGCCCAGGGGCCATTCGTAACAGCGACCGACGAGCTATCATTGTCCAGGGTAAGCTCTTTGAGAGGTGCCACGGCCGGTAAACTAGAGGCTGCGCTTCCCTTCGCGTCTTTCTTTCCGGCTTTCCCGGTAGAATCGGAAGCAGAGGTCATTTGCGCTTGGTTGGCAGCGCTCAACTGAGCGTCCTTTGCTTCCTTGGCCCGCTTGGCTATCGCTTCTTGATAGCGCTGGCTTTCCATCTCCGCTTGATGCCGGATGGGCTTCAGATAAAACTGTTCCCAGGTCATCCAGATCGCAAAAGACAAAACAACGGCGATGAGAGTTTTCTTATCCATTTCCAGTCTCCAGAGAAGTCTTTAAAGGAACAGGGTCGTGACCTGCTTTACAAAACGGATGACATCGCGCCAGGCGATGCATGCCGAGGACGATGCCCTTGCCAGCACCGTGAACTTCTAGTGCCTGCATCGTGTATTCCGAGCAGGTCGGATGAAAGCGGCAACGAACTCCCAGGCTTACGAATAAGGGAGCCAGGAGCAATCGGTAAGCTTTAACGAAAGCGATGCAGAAGTTTCTGAAAGTCCTCATGAAGCTCTTCTATATACTGCTTTTTCGCCAACTTGGTTGGCTTTTGTCGGGCGATAAAGTGGAAGTCACGCGCAGGCAAATTGGCCTGGTTCAAGCGAAACGCTTCCCGGAGCCAACGGCGATACCGATTTCTAGTAACGCTGTTGCCGTATTTAGTGCTGATGGAAAACGCAATCCGGGGATGACCTAGCTCGTTGGACGAGGAATAAAGGATCCAGTGACGCGCAACCCACTTCTGGGAATTCATCCTGAGGTGGGCGAAGTCCTCCCGCTTTCGAATGCGAAGGGACGGCGTAAGGCCTAAGGCTTTCTTCACCAGTTTGGTTACTATTTCTCGCCTGTCTTCACAGTAAGGCGCTTGCGACCTTTTTTGCGGCGGCTAGCGAGAACTTTGCGACCGTTCTTCGTTTTCATGCGTTTACGGTAGCCGTGCGTTTTAATGCGCTTTTTCTTACTGGGTTGCCAAGGGCGTTTCATGGAAAAAAACCTTTCAACTGTTCGCGGGGTCTCTATGCTATCGCATATTTAAGAATGAGATCGCAGAACGATTATTGGCTACGTACCAAATAAGGGAAAAGACTGTCAAGTTTGGCCCGGTTTTCCGCCGAGAATTCCCTTGTGGCCTATTCCAGGTTTTTGCTATCACTTCCGGACGTCTTTTTTTTCCAATCTCATTCATCAGAAGAAAACAGGGGGCCATTTCTTCACTATGAAAGAACATCCAGCATTCTGGCAGTCGACGCTTCAGCAGCTTCAGTCGATGACGACTCCAGAAATGTTCAAATCTTGGCTGTTGCCCCTTGAGATCCAGGCTCTCGAGGACAACACGCTTACGTTCCGAGTGCCCACTCCGTTTTTCACGACTTTTCTCAAAGGAAACTTCGAGTCTAAGATTGTAAATGCGCTGGCTATGGTTACTGGAAAAACCTACCGCGTCACATATACGGTTGCCGGTAGTGAAGCGGCTTCCAACTCCAGCGCCAACGATAACCCCTTTGACTCTGAACCACCGCGCAATGTCGTTGATTTACCAAGCCGCGGAACTTCTAATGCGGAGTTCCAGGAGCCTTCCCCTGCTACGAACTCTCGTGGACTGAATCGCCTGATCAAATGCACTTCGGGCTATATTGATACCGCTCACACTTTTGAAACGTTTATCGTGAGTAATGGCACTCAGTTCGCTCACGCAGCTTCGAAAGCTGCGGCTAACTTTCCTGGTGGAAAGTACAACCCGCTATTGATTTATGGTCCTTCCGGGCTGGGAAAGACCCATTTGCTGCATGCCATCGGAATACAGATGCTGCGCAATAATCCGCAAGCTCGCATCTGTTACCTTTCGGCTGAGCAGTTCGTAAACGAGTTCATTGAAGCTGTGAAGAACAAGCAGACCAACCATTTTCATAGCCGTTATCGTTCCAGTTTTGATGCTTTTCTAATTGACGATGTGCAATATCTCGGTGGGAAAGAAAAAAGCGAAGAAGAATTCTTTCATACCTTCAATCACCTTTTTGGAAGCCACAACCAGGTTGTACTTACGAGCGATAAGCCTCCAAAAGATTTACACGGACTCGAAGAGCGCTTGATCACCAGACTTCAGCAGGGCCTTGTGGTTGACGTGAAGCCACCAGATCTGGAAACAAGGATCGCCATCCTGAAAGCCAAAGCAGAAGCGGAAGATCTGTATGTGCCCGATGAAGTTTGCCTGATGATCGCAGGCCATATCCGGAACAACGTAAGAGAGCTGGAAGGGGCTTTGGTGCGCTTAAGTGCAGAGGCATCCATCAACGGCACCGAGATCACCTTAGACATGGCCAGGGAAGCGTTGGCTGATCTTCTGAACGAAGGGAAAAACAGCAACCTTTCGATCGAGTCGATCAATAAGTGCGTTTGCCAATATTTCAAAATCACGCTTGCTGAACTCACTTCTAAGTCGAGGGAGAGAAAATTCTCCGAACCGCGTCAAATTGCGATGTATTTGACGCGCAAGTATACGAAAAAGGCTCTGAATGACATCGCCATGGCATTTGGTGGAAAAGACCATTCCACGGTTATTCATGCGATTAAGAAAATCGAAAAAGAAATCCACCAAAGCCCAACGCTAAAGAAGTACGTCGAAGAAATTCAACAGATGCTTTAGTGATATCCTATTGATTCTCCCAGGGTATTGTCGCGACTATGCGCGGTAACTTCTATCGCCCCGCGTTTGAGTTGAATAGATACCCACAGAATCCAATTTTTCAGTCCATGTGAATTACTTGTGAGTAAGCCAAGAAAAAAGCGGTGGATAACCTGGGAGTTGAGTAGGTGACCAATCAGTAATCCAACATTCACATGGTCAGCAGCTACTGAATATTCTGAAGAAATTTGAGATATCCGGGTTTTCCCCACGATGTGAATAGGCTTCCCTTGGATAACTTATTCACATCTGTGGATAGGTTCAAATATTTCGCGGTGATTAGCCACCAAATCGCCGTTTTTGAGTATTCTTGAATATACTGATTCGGTACTTGGGTCTTTTTCATCCCCAATGTGGATAGTTTCTTCAATGAGAATAGCCAAATAGGGTTTAAAAACTTCTATCCCCTGTTTCTGAAATTGTTATAAACCTGAAACACGGGGGCGGACTGGTCGAAGATGCGCTTGAATAAAGCGATTCCGGCGTTTTTCACAAATCCACACCACTACTACTACTACTAATTAAATTCTTATTAATACTAAAGATCTCGGAGCGGTCATGAAGATCATCGTTAAGAATAAAAAGGAACTCCTGGACGCCTTGAACAAGGTTCACAGCGTAGTGGAGAAGAAAAACACGCTTCAAATTCTGAGTAACGTTTTTCTGAGTGCTCAAGGTGAAAGTTTGACCGTGAAGGCCACTGACCTCGAAGTGAGTATTGAGACCACTTTACCTGTTCAGGTTCTGGAAGCAGGCCGAGCCACCGTTTCAGCTAAAAACTTCCTGGATATCGTGAAAGTGCTTCCTGAAAAGGAGATCCACGTCCATTCAAAGGATAACCATTGGGTTGGGATAAATTGTGGAAAGTCGGCATTCAACATTATGGGACTCTCGCCAGAAGATTTCCCGTCGTTACCCTCCTATTCGGGTAAGTCCACTTTCAAAGCTAAGACCGAAACTCTTCAGAAGATGATCGACCACACTCTTTTCGCCGTTTCAGTGGATGAAACTCGTTACAACATGAACGGCGTTTACCTGGAATCGTTGGACGGCAAGAAATACATCATGGTCGCCACCGATGGGCATCGGCTCGGATATTTTGAAGATGCCCCGTTTGAAGGGCCCGGTATCCCGCTGGCTAAAGGCGTGATCATTCCTCGTAAAGGCATTCAGGAAATTCGGAAAATTATCGAAGGCGCAGGACCGACTATCGATTTACATCTCGAAGGCAATCACGTGCTGGTGAAAACGCAAAATACCTTTCTTTCTGTTCGCCTGATCGATGGACAATTCCCTGATTACAAACAAGTTATCCCAAAGAATTCCACACGCTCTGTTGAATTAGACCGCGCTGCATTTTTTGACTCCTTGAATCGTGTTTCTCTCTTGGCGAATGAAAAGTCTCGAGGAGTAAAGCTTTACCTCTCGAGCGGAAAGCTGGAAATTTCGTCCAGTAATCCGGATATGGGCGAAGCCACGGAACAACTCGAAACGCCTTACAAGGGCGAGCCGCTCGAGATCGGATTCAACGCCAAATATCTTCAGGAGACGCTTTCTGTGACTCAGTCTGCCAGCATTTCGTTCGAGCTGAATGACAGAATGAGCCCAGGAGTAATCAAGATCCCCGGTTCCAGCCAGTATCTTAGCGTTCTGATGCCTATGCGGCTTTGATGTCGCTTAGGTCTATACAACTGCGTGGCTTCCGTAATTATCGCGGGCTACAGCTCAATCTCAGCGACGACATTACCGTTCTGACGGGTCGTAACGGAATCGGAAAGACGTCGGTGCTCGAAGCAATCTCGATTTTGGGAAGCGGTCGTTCTTTTCGTAATGGAAAAAATGCTGATTTCATCAAGAATCGCGAAGAAGCTGCGTTTCTTGCAGGAGAAGTTCACCACGAAGGCTTAGTTACAAACATCAAGGTGCGAATTTATCCACAGGGCAAGAAGATCTTTCTAGAAGAAAAGCTGGCGAAATCCACGGCGGCTTTATTGGAACTACTGCCGGTAATTGTTTTTTCCCCAGCCGATCATCGAATTATCGACGGTGATTCTTCGGATCGTAAACAATTCTTGAATCGTGCAGCGTCTAACGTCGACTGGGAATATCTGGCAGACGTTCTTCACTACAATAAGGTTCTCACTCAAAGAAATCGGATCTTAAAAGATGCGTCGTCTGAAGGATGGAGTCAGACACGCTTCGAGGACGTCGTGCAGTCCTGGGATGAACAGCTACTTTCTTTTGGCTCACGACTCATGACGCGGCGGCATATTTATCTTTCCGAGCTTCGCCCTACAGCCGCAGAAGAATACCGAAGAATTTCGCTATCAGCTGACGATTTCCAAGTGATTTACGAACCCTTCGGAGACGATGAACAAAGACCAATGGAAACAGAGGCCGAAACAGCGGAAATTTTCTCGCGCAAGTTGCGAGACTCCATGCGTCGGGATTTAGCCTCTGGAAGCACGCAAGTGGGCCCACACAAAGACGAAATTCTATTGACCTTGAACGGAAATAAAGCGAAATTTTATGGCTCTCAAGGAGAGAAAAGAACCTGCGCTTTGGCGCTTCGTTTAGGGGAACTATCCCTCTTCCGCGCGAAGCTCCGAAAGCCGCCCATGCTCCTGTTTGACGACGTGTCTTCAGAGCTGGACCAGGCGCGACGACACTCCCTGGTGGAACTGTTAAGGAAAGAGAATACCCAAGTTTTAATTACAGCAACCGAGTTGCCTTCCACGCTCCTGGGAGACGTAGGCAAGAGTTTTGAACACCTCGACTTGAATGCTGTCGGAGACCGCGACTAATGGCTGAAATCCCCGAACCGGGCATCACAACTACAAATTACACAGCGGATAAGATCAAAATCCTTGAGGGGCTCGAAGCCGTTCGTAAACGCCCTGGGATGTACATCGGCGATACGACTGCACGTGGTTTGCACCATCTCGTATGGGAGATCGTGGACAACTCGGTGGACGAGGCGCTAGCCGGCTTCTGTAACGAGATCACCGTTAAGCTGCACGTGGATGATTCCATTACCGTGATCGACTCCGGTCGCGGCGTTCCTACCGGAATGCACTCCTCGGGCTTGACTGGGGTAGAAGTTGTTTATACCAAGCTCCACGCCGGAGGTAAGTTCAACGAAGAAGGCGGAGCTTACAAAGTTTCCGGTGGTCTCCACGGTGTGGGCGCTTCGGTAGTGAACGCGCTTTCTGCCATGTTGCGCGTGGAAGTGCGGCAGAACGGCAAAGTATTTCAGCAGAGCTTCGAACGCGGAAAGACCATGAGTGGTCTCGATGTTATCGGAAAGACCGATAAAACCGGAACCGCCGTTACCTTCAAGCCTGACGCCGAAATTTTCGAAACTCTCGAATACAATCACGACACGATCGCCAACCGCTTGCGAGAGCTGGCCTTTCTAATGAAGGGCTTGCGCTTTCATTTCGTGGACGAGAAAAACAATAAGACCGAAACTTATTTCTACGAAGGCGGGATCAAGAGCTACGTAGAATATCTGAACCGCACTAAAGCGAAGATCCACGACGACATCATCTACCTCAATGGAGAAAAAGATGACGTGCAGGCAGAGATCGCCATCCAGTGGAACGACGGATATTCCGAGACCCTTCTCTCCTATGCGAACAACATCAATACGCACGAAGGTGGAACCCACGTTTCCGGATTCCGTACCGCGCTCACGCGCGTAGTGAACGGTTTCGGAAAAGAAAACGAAATGTTCAAGGGAATGGCCGAGCAGCTCACAGGCGATGATATCCGTGAAGGTCTCACTGTGGTAATCAGCGCGAAGATTCCCAATCCTCAGTTCGAAGGCCAGACCAAGACCAAGCTAGGAAACTCCGAAGTCGAAGGCTTGGTTCAGAGCATTGTGAGCGAGAAGCTTCGTATTTATTTTGAACAGCGCCCGCAAATCGCAAAAAAAATCATTCAAAAGTCGATCGATGCCGCCGCGGCTCGTATTGCTGCCCGCAAAGCGCGCGATCTTACACGTCGTAAATCTGCCCTCGATCTCGGCGGATTGCCGGGAAAAATGGCGGACTGTCAGGAAAAAGATCCTGCACTTTGCGAGCTCTTCCTCGTAGAGGGAGATTCGGCAGGAGGCTCGGCCAAGCAAGGCCGTGAACGCAAGCACCAGGCTATTCTTCCCCTGAAAGGAAAGATCCTGAACGTGGAACGCGCACGTTTCGATAAAGTGTTGGGGTTCGAGGAAATTCGAACCCTGATCACTGCGCTTGGTACCTCGATCGGGAAGGAGAGCTTCGATATCTCGAAGCTTCGCTACCACAAGATCGTGATTATGACCGACGCAGACGTAGACGGTGCCCACATCCGAACGCTGCTGCTCACGTTCTTCTTCCGACAGATGCCGGAGATTATCGAGCGTGGATACTTGTTCATCGCGCAGCCACCTCTTTATAAAATCAAGAAAGCCGGCAAAGAGCAGTACCTCAAAAATGATAACGAGCTGCAAGCATATCTGATGAAATCGGCTCTCGACGCCGTAACCGTTACGATTGGAGCTAAAGCAGTAGCGGCTTCTCAGCTGGCTGCATCGCTCAAGGCTTGCTTCACTTACAATCAGGCCGTGAAGCGTTACAGCTTCCGCGCTGAACCGGAAGTGATCAACGCGATGATTCTCGATGCAGATTTTGGCGAAGAGCATCTAGCGAGTGAAAAGATTTTGGCTGAGCGGATGAAAGTGATCGAAGCCTACGTGAAATCAAAAGGAATCCGCGACTTCTCCTACAGCGTAACAAAGGACGAAGAACATAGCGCATTGCGGGCGGAAGTGATCACGGTCACCGCCAATGGCCGCAAAGCCACTCAGATCAACAAGGAATTCATTACCTCGCCTGAGTTCAAGGAGCTCGCGAAGCTTGCCCAGAACATGCTCGCGCTTGGTTTCGGCCCATTTAAGTTGACTTGGGCCAACGCCAAAGAGCCGACCAAAAAAGAAAAAGCCGATATGGCCGCAGCTGCCGCAGAAGAAGGCGAACCGGAAAAACCCGCGGAAGAACTGATCGAGGATTTCAATTCTGCCGGAGATATCTTCGAGCTGGCGGAAAAAGTTGTGACCTATTCCAAAAAAGGAATGACGGTTCAGCGCTATAAAGGCCTCGGAGAAATGAACGCCGAGCAGCTCTGGGAAACCACGATGGACCCGACCCGCCGCGTGCTTCAGCGCGTGACTGTGGAAGACGCCGTAGCGAGCGACAGCATCTTCAGCGTGCTCATGGGTGATGCCGTGGAGCCACGCCGTGAATTTATCGAACAAAATGCCCTTCGAGTTAAGAACCTGGACGTATAAGCCATGAGCACCGACACAAAAGATAATATCGTCGATATCAAGATCGAAGAGGAAATGCAGACCTCTTACCTGGATTACGCAATGAGCGTAATTGTAGGCCGCGCGCTTCCAGACGTGCGTGATGGACTCAAGCCCGTGCATCGCCGTGCACTTTTCACCATGCAGGAAATGGCGAACCACTGGAACCGCGCCTATAAAAAGAGCGCCCGCGTGGTTGGGGAAGTGATGGGTAAGTACCATCCTCACGGCGACTCTGCCATTTACGACACGATTGTTCGCTTGGCACAGGACTTCACGCTTCGCTATCCCCTCGTCGACGGGCAAGGTAACTTCGGTTCGATCGACGGCGATTCCGCCGCGGCCATGCGTTACACCGAGATCCGGATGGAGCGGATAACCACAGAACTTCTCGCTGATATCGAGAAAGATACCGTGGACTTCGTTCCGAACTACGACGGTTCTCTCCGTGAACCTACGGTTCTCCCTTCCCGCATCCCAAACCTTCTCGTAAACGGTTCCTCCGGCATCGCCGTGGGTATGGCCACGAATATCCCCCCTCACAATCTCGTCGAAATCATCGATGGTCTCGTGGAAGTGATCCGGGCCCGGATGGAAAAGCGGGATATTACCATCGATGATTTGATGAAAATCGTCAAAGGCCCAGATTTTCCCACAGCTGGCTTCATTAGCGGCCGCGAAGGAATCAAGAACGCTTATCGAACTGGTCGCGGCATCATAAAAATGCGCGCGAAGGTGGAAATTGAAGAAGGCAAGCGCGACAAAGAGATGATCGTGATCACCGAGATTCCTTATCAGGTGAATAAGGCCAGGCTCGTGGAAAAAGTAGCCAGCCTCGTTCGCGAGAAGAAGATCGAAGGCATCAGCGATATTCGTGACGAATCCGATCGCACCGGGATGCGCGTCGTTATTGAATGCCGAAAAGGCGAAAACGTAGACGTTATCAAAAACCGCCTTTTCAAGCTCACCCAGCTCACGGAAACCTTCGGCGTTATCATGCTGGCCCTGCACAACGGCCAGCCGAAGCTGATGAATCTCAAAGAATACTTTGACGCATTCGTGGATCACCGCCGCAATGTGATCGTTCGCCGCTCTCAGTATGACCTAAAGAAAGCAGAAGCTCGCGCCCACATTTTGGAAGGTTTACTCAAGGCGATCGACAATATCGACGAGATCGTAGCGCTGATCAAAAAATCGAAGAGCCCAGACGAAGCCCGCGTAGGCCTTATCGCCAAGTTCGGCTTCTCCGATGTGCAGGCGCAAGCAATTCTCGACATGCGCCTTCAGCGCCTCACCGGCCTCGAGCGCGATAAGCTCGAAAATGAGCTGAACGAGTTAAAGAAATTCATTAAGTACCTCCAGGACCTTCTCGCGAGCGCCACAATGCAGCTCGAGAAGATCATCGAGGAATCCACGGAAATCAAAGTGAAGTACGGCGACAAGCGCCGCACGGAGATCATTCAAGGCGAAGAAGGTGAGATCAACGAAGAAGACCTGATTGCCGATGAAGAGATGATGGTGACGATCACCAACCAAGGCTACATCAAGCGTATCCCACCCGACACTTACAAGGCGCAGAAGCGGGGCGGAATGGGCATCAAAGGGATGACCACGAATGAGGAAGACTTCGTATCCCACCTCTTTTCAGCCGACACTAAGAGCTTCATGTTGATTTTTTCGAATCTCGGGAAAGTTTACTGGCTCAAAGTGCACCAGATCCCCGAAGGCACTCGCACCTCACGCGGTAAAACTCTCGCGAGCTTGCTGAACCTTTCACCTGTGGAAAAAGTTTGCTCCGTTCTCGTTACGAAGAACTTCGAAGGTGCCGGAACGATCGTAATGGCTACCAAGCAAGGCGTGATCAAGAAAACCGAGCTCTCCGCCTTCTCGAATCCTCGAGCCGGCGGAATCATCGCCCTAACCGTGAATCCTGGCGACATCCTCGTAAATGCCAGCCTGAGCACAGGCGGCAACGATATCCTCCTTTGCTCTAAATTCGGCATGAGCATCCGCTTCTCTGAAGAAGATGTACGCACCATGGGCCGTGTGGCCGCCGGTGTTCGCGGAATGGATCTGGATGAAGGCGACGAAGTGGTTGGGATGACCGTTCTCGACAAAACCCAGAAACAAGACATCCTTTCAGTGACTGACTCCGGTTACGGAAAGCGTACGGAGACCGAAGAGTACCGCGTACAAAGTCGCGGCGGCAAAGGCATCATAACGATGAAAACTACCGATAAGAACGGTGAAGTGATCGGAGCTCGCGCGGTTTCCAACGACGATGATCTGATGGTGATCACCGATAAGGGTCAGGTTGTAAGGATCCGAATCAAGGAAATTTCTACCATGGGACGCAACACCCAAGGCGTGCGCCTCGTTCGCCTGAAAGAGGGCGAAAAAGTCGTGGCTTGCCAAAGCCTCGCCGAAACGGACGGCGAAGATGCCGCCGACGCCGATGAGAAGCCGCAAGAATAGCGTTTTACGGGCGGTTCCATTTCTCCTGCTCTTGCTGGCGGGCTGCAATGCCCGCAGCCCGGAGACCAAATATCATCTCGCGGAGAAACTTCTGGAAGACAAGAAGTACGAAGCCGCGATCAGCGAGTTCCAGAACATTGTGGACAAATCACCAGCATCTGCTTTGGGCCAAGATGCACAGCTTAAGATTGCGCAGATACAACATCTTTACCTGGGACGCTCCCAGGAGGCGATCGAGTCTTATACGGAATTCCTTAAAAGGAGCAAAGACCCGGCAAAACGCAGAGAAGTGGAGCGCACGATGGGAGACCTCCAGTTCCAGAACCTGGAAAATTACGGAGAAGCCATAGCGTCCTATACCAAACTTTTGAAAGAAAGCTCCGGGTCACCAGATGCCGAAGAGCTGATTTACCGCCTTGGCCGGGCATTTTTCCTCAAGTCGCAATTCGAAGATGCCATTAAGGTATTCCAGCACCAGAAAAGACAGTTCCCCGAAGGCGAGCTTCGTTGGAAGGCGGAACTCGAGATTGGCAATGCCTTGAGCGGCATGGGCAAATGCGTAGAAGCGATCAAAAATTTTGACTTGATAATTAGTAGCGCTCCCAAAACACAGAAGGTGTTGGCCAGCTTTGCCAAGGCCTCCTGCTACGAAGAGCAGGACGATCTCGATAATGCTTACGAGATTTTTTCGCAGATCAAAGACGATTACCCCACACCCGCTGTTGTGGAACTGAAGATGCAGAAAATCAAGCGCAGAAAAATTTTGAGAAAGCGTTAGGCCAGCGCATACTTTCACTATGGAATTGACGAGCCCGACATTTTTCCTTTCGCTGACGGCGCTTTTTTTTCTCCATTGGTTCAGCCCCAGAAGCCTGCGCGCGGGCTGGCTGCTTCTTGGCAGTTACCTCCTATACGCACTCTGGGACCTCCGTTTCATACCCGTACTTATCGGTTCCACGTTACTTGATTTCAGTCTTGGTACTCTGATCGATCGCGAACAGAAGCAAGGCCGGCGAAAGCTGCTTGTAATTGTGAGCTTGGTATCCAATCTTGGTATTCTTGCCCTCTTCAAGTACGCCAACTTTTTCCTTGGCATCTATTCGAACGCCGCCGAACGAATCGGAATTCCGGCAATGTCGGCAAGCCTGGAAATTTTCATTCCACTGGGGGTTTCCTTCTACACGTTTCACTCCATCAGCTATGTGGTCGACATCTACCGGAGAAAGATTCCAGCTTGCCGTTCTTTCCTGGAGTACGCGCTGTATGTGAGTTTCTTTCCGAAGTTGATTTCTGGCCCTATCGAGCGTACGGAAAATTTCCTTACTCAGCTGCGCGCAGAAAGGATTTTCCTGTGGGAAGATTTTTTTCAGGCATTGAAACTCATGCTCTATGGTCTTTTTCTGAAACTTTGCGTAGGCGATCGCTTGAGCTACGTCACAGACAAAGTTTTTAAAGCATACGAAACAGCTCCCACGCTCGAACTTTGGATCGGGTACTATGCTTACTCGATCCAGATATACGCGGATTTTTTCGGTTACACGATGATCGCAACAGGCGCCGCCCGCCTTTTCGGGATCAGGTTGAGTGCGAACTTCCTGAACCCTTACTTAAGCGCAAGCCCGCAGGAGTTCTGGCGGCGTTGGCACATCACTCTTTCGAGCTGGTTCCGTGACTATGTTTACCTTCCAATGGGCGGAAATCGTAAGCGGGTATACCTCAATCTTATGGTGACCATGGGGCTCGCAGGTCTTTGGCACGGAGCGAACCTGAAGTTCGTTTTCTGGGGCCTTTTTCATGGCGTGCTCGTCTGCCTGCAACGGCTGTTTCTCGGAGATGCAACGAAGCTCGCCGGGTGGAAACGTTGGATCGGGATCCCGGTCACCTTTCATCTCGTTTCTTTTGGCTGGCTCTTCTTCAAGGCAAAGGACATTCATACCGCTTTCGGATATGCAAGCAGGATGCTTGAGGTGCCCTCCCTGCCGCCCTTGATGCAGGCTCCAATGGTCGCGTGGTGCCTTATCCTGATCGGCACCTGGGGCGTCTGTCTTCTTCTCACGAAAATTTTTGATCTGATGCCGATTGGTAATTTCCGCGAGCGGATTTACGTCGGAATTCCAGTTCGCGGTGGAATTCTTGGCTTACTGCTTTTCATCGTGGTTCTCCTTGGAGTAGCGAATGCCCAACCGTTCGTTTACTTTTACTTCTAACGCTGTTCTGTTGCTGCTCGCGCTGGCCGCTGCAGCGGCGCCGCTTTTGCTCGCCGAAAATATCCTAGTCCCAGCTTATTCGAGTCAACAGATTCAGATGAATCTCGTGAACGTTGCGATCGCGCAAAGCGAAAACAGAAAATATCTTCTCCTCGGTGATTCCACCATTCGTAACCTTCATCCGTCTGCTCTTCAAATTGAGGCCGATCACGAAACTGTAAATCTAGGTGCCGGGGGGGGCATGGCGATGGAATGGTTCTATTCCATGCGTAATGCACTTCGCGTGGGGAAAAATTTCAAGGCCGTAGTAGCGGGAATGTCGAGCGGAGAAAGCTTTAAGACTTCCGACAGTATCCCTCCCTATTTTCCCTTTTTACTGGAGTCTCAAGATGCTTGGAACGAGTACCGCGCCCATCACCTTTCCCTCAGCCAAAGCTCACTTCTATTTCTCTATATTCATCTGAAGCTCCCTTATACGAGAAGCGATGTGCTTTACGGACTCGTGTCTGAATTCCTTCCTGAGATGCGGCCCTTCATGATGAACCTGGTGGTTGATCAGGTGGCGAAAGCCGGAGCTCCGGCGGAAACACCAAATGGACCGGCACTGAAGAAACGAATATGGGGCGTGGAACAGATGCTGAAGCTTGCGAGTGAGCGGTCTCTGAGTATCCGCTTCGTTCTCAGCCCTATGGGTGTAAAATGGCGAAAAAACGATTTTTACCTAAGTCGACGCAAGTTCTTTTTTGATACCTGCAAGGAGATGAAACTCCAGTGCACGGATCTCTCCGCGAAATTGCCCGATCACTTCTTTTCTGACGACGGAATACATCTAAAGGGCGATTATGTGGAAGTTTATAAGCGATTGATTGAGGAGCTGCTGGCCCGAGACGGCCAACCTTGAATGTTGCCATCCCGTGTGAATTCATTGCTTCTGTTTGTGGCTTTTCTCCTCGCTACTGCGGCTTACTTCGCACCAGAGAAATTGGTTCTTAGCCGATTCTCCTCAATGAGCGGGCAGCTGGCAACGATCGAAAGTGAACTGTTGCACGCCAATGGAAAGGACATTCTCCTTTGGAAAGGACATTCTCCTTATCGGTGACTCCACGGTTCGTTGCTTGCAACCCGATCCGGGAAGCTTTGACCCTGATCCAAGGATCGCCAATCTTGGGGTGGGTGGCGCAAGGGTTGAAACCTGGAAGTACGCATTTAGGCGAGCGCTTCGGAGCGAAAATAAATTCAGGAGCGTGGTTTTCGCAATGAGTGGCGGCGGGCAGAGTCTGGAGAGCGCATTGGCGCTCAGTCCGATAGTTCCATTTTTGATGGAGTGGAAGGAGCTCTTCGAGGAAGTGCGGAACGGGCGGATTCGCTTTTCAGAGCTGCCAAGAATTTTAGTGTCTTTTCTTTCACCGCTTTCTCTTTTTAACGATGAAGCTATCTACATGATCGGGAGGGCCTGGAACCAGGAGCTGGGTCTATTTCTCCAGAGTGTAATGTTCGGCAACGGCCCGCAATCGCTCGGGGCCATTCAGGCTGACCGCGAGGCCGACCTGAAAGCGATTCTGGCGTTTGCAGCAGAAAATAGAGTTAAGGTTACGTTCGTAAACAGTCCCTCGAGCACGGCGGTGCGGGCGACCTCTATGGCGAAGGGCGGCCGGGAGAGTTTTCAATCTCTTTGCTCGAAATACAAAATGCGGTGTAAAGATCTCTCGTCGGTACTTCCCGACGACCATTTTGGGTCCGACGGAGTGCACGTGTTACCGCTGATGCACGACTCTTTTCGACGCCTGCTGCGGCAGGCCGCGGACGAATGAGGGAATGCCTTTGGAGCCAGGATTGACAAATAAGTGGAAGAACGTGCGACAGACGCTTCTTTGGAGCCTGATTGCCACTGCATTGGCCATTGGAGCGTTTTCCTATTGGCAATGGGGCCCCGAGTTCGCGATTTCGACAGAGTTCGTTTTTTTGTGCTTAGCGTTAGGCTTTTGGGTAACGGAAATGCTCGTTGGTGTGTTCACCGGAGTGAAAAAAGCTAACGCAACCGCGATTGCGCTCCTTTTTTTCGTGAAACTTGGCTGGTGGACGGCCTTATTCTGGGGTGCAAGGCGAATTCCGCAAGGGCACGATGGCGCCGTGGCGCTCGGGATTGGCGGCTTTCTCCTGGCGCTTCTCTTTTCCACGCTCCGACACTATGGAGTGCCCACAATTTCCGACGTGGAAACTCCTCGCGATCCTTGACGCTATTTCAAGCACCATGGTACTGGAAATTACGGATAAATAACCTTGCTGCTCGACCCCGTATTGATGAAAAAGACAGGTGTAATTGGCCTGGTGTCGGGTGAGCTGGTTGTGTTTATCGGTGGGGGTTTTTGGCTTGGCAGTACGCTGGATAAGCGCTGGCAAACCGCCCCCATCTTCACCTTGATCCTGGCTCTCTTGGGATTGACGTACGCTGGATGGCGAATTTCGCGGCTGGCGAAGGAATGGATGAAGTAGTGGGACACGGCGCGCACTTTAATTGGTTCTCTTATGTACCTGGGCTCAGTCAGCTGCAGCCACACGTGGCTGGGGCGATCTTCGTGAGCTTGATCCTCGGGCTCTTTGCTCTCGCCGCGCGTGCCTCCTTGGCTCGCCACAAAGACTATCTTGTTCCACCCGATCGCTTGAGCTTCCTTAATTTCGCGGACATGATCGCGGAAGGCCTCTACGGCATGACCAAAAGTGTTCTTGGTCACGACGCTCCGAAATACTTCCCCATCATGGGCGCACTCTTTCTCTACGTTCTCGTGAGCAACCTGATCGGCTTGTTCCCCGGGATGGAGCCGCCCTCTTCGAACATCAATACCAACCTTGCAGTGGGTGCGTTCGTATTCATTTACTATAACTACCAGGGTGTAAAGGCTGCGGGTCTTCCCTACTTCAAGCACTTCCTTGGCCCCGTTTGGTACCTCGCCTGGCTCCTGCTGCCGATCGAGATAATCTCCCACACCGTGCGCCCCTTCACTCTCGCGCTTCGTCTCAAAGGAAACATGGTGGGCGACCACACCGTGCTCAACGTTTTCACCGGTCTTGCTCCGGGCGGACTCGTGCTTCCAGTTCCATTCTACTTCCTTGGGCTCATGGTCTGTGTAATCCAGGCCTATATCTTCGTGATGCTAACGATGGTTTACGTGTCGCTGGCTAAGGAAACTGATCACCACTGAGCCGTTTGATTTTTGTGTTTGTAGGTTTTTTGTTTAACTAAAGGAGAGAGAAAGTAATGAAAAAGATGAACTTTGTTATGGGTGCCGCTGCTGCTTACCTCATGCCTGTTATGGCTTTCGCTGAAGGCGAAGCCGCTGCAGTTGCTCACGGCGCCGCTGAAGGTCGCCCAATGTACGCCCTCGCAAAAGGCCTCGCTGTAGGCGCCGCCGCACTTGGTTGCGCTCTCGGCCAAGGTAAGATTGTATCCGCCGCACTTGATGGTATCGGACGCAACCCAGGCGCCCGCGAGCAGATCTTCACCCCTATGCTCCTCGGCGTAGTGTTCGTGGAAACCCTTTTGATCTTCACGCTTTTCGCCTCTGGTATCTCGGTTTAATCGAAGTCCAGGTGAATTCGACGCACCCTTCGAGCCGCAAGGTTCGGAGGGTGTTTGCGTTTGAGTGAATCGTACCGTTAGGTTGGCTGCGGCGAAGAGGCGGGACGAGAGCGCGGCGCCTTATTGGTTCCCATCCGTGACGCCACGTAAGGCTCAAGGAATTTTCCGGTGAAGCCCTTCCCCGTGAGCACGACGTCTTCGGGCGTACCTTGAGCGATGATGAGGCCGCCACCCGAGCCGCCTTCGGGGCCAAGGTCGATGAGGTAGTCAGCGTGCTTGAGGATGTCGAGGTTGTGTTCGATCACCAGGATGGTGTTGCCCGCGTCCACGAGGCGGTGGAGCACGATCAGGAGCTGTGCGATGTCCTGGAAGTGAAGGCCCGTCGAGGGTTCGTCGAGAACGTAAAGAGTACGCCCGGTGGGGCGTTTGCTGAGCTCGCGGGATAGCTTCATGCGCTGGGCTTCGCCCCCGGAAAGAGTCGTGGCGCTTTGACCGAGCGTTACGTAGCCGAGGCCAACGTCTACCAGTACCCGCAGAAACTTTTCGATCGTGGGCACGTTGGCGAAGAACGTGAGGGCTTCCTGGATGCTCATCGCGAGCACGTCGGCGATGTTCTTGCCTTTATACTTCACCGCGAGAGTTTCGCGATTATAACGGAGGCCGCCGCAAACGTGGCAAGGCACATAGACGTCGGGCAGGAAGTGCATCTCAACTTTGATGGCACCATCACCCTCACAGGTATCGCAGCGACCGCCCTTTACGTTGAAGGAGAAACGGCCGATATCGTAGCCTCGCACCTGTGCGTCGATGGTCTGGGCGAACAGGGTGCGGATCTGGGTGAAAACGCCGGAATAAGTGGCGGGATTGGAGCGGGGACTGCGGCCGATCGGGCTCTGGTCAACGTGAACCACTTTATCGAGATGCTCGGCGCCTTTGAGCGCGCCGTGGGGAGCGATCTGCACGCTCGAGCGGTAAAGCTTCTGTTTCAGCGCGGGCACGAGGGTATCGAAAACCAGCGTGGACTTTCCGGAGCCCGAAACACCTGAAACGCAGATAAAGGTGCCAAGCGGGAACTTCGCGCTCACATTCTTCAAGTTGTTTCCGGTGCAGTCGGTAAGCTCGATCATGCGGGCCGGATCCGGCTTGCGGCGAGATTCGGGCACGGAGATCTGATCATAGCCGAGAAGATAGCGGCCCGTCGGGCTGCCCTTGATGCCGGTGATTTCTTTGGGAGTGCCCTTGGCCACGATTTCGCCACCGAGCTTGCCGGCGCCGGGGCCCATGTCGACAACGTAGTCGGCCTGCTCGATCGTGTCGCGGTCATGTTCTACTACGATCACGGAATTGCCGCGGTCACGGAGCTGCTTGAGGGAGTCGATAAGTTTCGCGTTGTCGCGCTGGTGGAGGCCGATCGAGGGTTCGTCGAGCACATAGAGCACGCCGACGAGAGAGGCGCCAATCTGAGTCGCGAGGCGCACCCGCTGGGTTTCACCGCCCGAGAGCGTGTTCACGGAACGGGAGAGGTCGAGGTAGTCGAGACCGACGTCGATGAGGAAGCCTATGCGGGAGCGGATCTCCTTGAGGAGAATGTCGGCAAGAGTCGCATCTTTTCCGACGAGCTTCAGGTCGTTGAAGTAGGTCAGTGAATCTCGCAAAGGGAGTCGGCAGGCCTGGGAGATGCTTTTACCGTCGATCTTGAACGCGAGCGCCTCCGGGCGAAGGCGGTCACCTTTGCAATCTTCGCAAGCGCGGCGAGCGATGAACTGCTCAAAGGCTTCCTGCTCTTCGGGATCGGCGTTCTTCTGCTTTTTTTCGAGGTCCTTGATGATTCCTTCGAAAGATCGCTTGGTCTTGTAGCTCGACTGCTTGCCCTTGTACTGGAACTGGATCTCTTCGCGGCCCGAGCCGAAAAACAGGATGCTTTTCACTTTATCGGAAAGCTGATTGTAGGGCTTGTTCAGATCAAAGCGGAAATGCTTCGCGAGGCCCTCGAGGGACTGGATTTCGTAAGTTGGCTTTCCGGGAAGAGGCTTTCCGGTCCAATTTTCGAGCACGCCCTGCGCGATCGAAAGCGTGGGATCGCCCGCGATCAGGTCCGGTTCGAACTCGTGCAAATACCCGAGGCCATTGCAATGGGCGCAGGCGCCCACGGGAGAGTTGAAGGAAAATAGCCGAGGTTCCGGCGACGGAAGGCTGAGGCCCGTGGCCGCGTCGGAGAGGCCGGTGCTGAAGTTGTAGGTTTTGGTTTCGTCTTCCGAAACACTTTCAATCCAAACGTTGCCCTTAGCCACCTTTACGGAGAGCTCCACAGCTTTGGCGATGCGCCCGCGGTTCTCCGTTTTCACGAGAAGGCGGTCGACTACGAGCGAGATCGTGTTCTTTTTGTTCTTGTCGATCTGGAGCTCGTCGAAAATATCGAGGGTGTTTTGGTTGACGCGAATTTTGGAGAAACCAGACTTTCTGGCGGCTTCTATCTCCTTCGCGTGTTCTCCTTTTCGAGAAATTACGATCGGCGCGAGAATGTGCACGCGGGCACCTTCGCCCAGCTGCATGATTCTATCTACGATCTGGGTGGGCGTTTGGGATAAAAGTTCGGCGCGACCTTCTTCCACAGATGGCTTGGCCACCTTGGCCCACAGCACACGCATATAATCGTAAATTTCGGTGACCGTTCCCACGGTGGAACGGGGATTGTGGCTGGTAGTGCGCTGCTCGATCGATACGGAAGGAGAAAGCCCCTCGAGGGAGTCGACATCGGGCTTCGTCATTTGCTCGAGGAACTGCCGCGCATAAGCCGAAAGGCTCTCCACGTAACGCCGCTGCCCTTCGGCATAGATCGTATCAAAGGCGAGCGACGACTTTCCCGAACCAGACAGCCCGGTGATCACCACCAGGGAGTTTTTGGGCAGGTCGAGGTCAATGTTCTTGAGGTTATGCTCGCGGGCCCCGCGGATAACGATTGTGTCTTCCAGATTTGCCAATATGCCTCGCTACTTTATATCTTCAGGCCCGCAGCTTTCGCTTCGCGTTCAATAATTCCACGGATTTCGTTGAGTCGTTCCTGCGACTGCGCTTCAAAGCGCATCACGATCACGGGCTGCGTGTTTGATGCACGAACCAGGCCCCAGGCATCGCCGAACTCAACGCGCACGCCGTCGATCTCGTTCGTCTTGTATTTCGTGCGAAGGGAGGCCTGGATTTTCTCCACGACTTTCCATTTCAGATTGTCATCGCAGTTTACCCGAATTTCGGGAGTGTTCACGGTTTTCGGTACTCCGGAGAGGAGGCCAGAGGCTTTTCCGCCGGACGCCGAGAGTATCTCCAGGAAGCGCGCTCCCGCGTACATGGCGTCGTCGAAGCCGAAGAACCGATCGGCGAAGAAAATGTGGCCGCTCATTTCGCCGGCGAGAACCGCGCCCGTTTCTTTCATCTTCGCCTTGATGAGAGAGTGGCCAGTTTTCCACATGATGCCTTTTCCGCCATGCTTTTCGATGTCGTTATAAAGGCGGTGGGAGCTTTTCACTTCCGAGATGATAGTGGCCCCCGGCCGCTCTTTAAGAACAGCACGCGAAAACACGATCATGAGCTCGTCGCCCCAGAGAATTTCACCCTTTTCGTTCACCACGCCAACACGATCGGCGTCACCGTCGAAGGCGATTCCGCAGTCGGCGCCGCTTTTCTTAACGGCATGAATTACGTCTTGAAGATTGCTTTCCACCGTTGGGTCAGCGGGATGGTTGGGGAAGCGGCCGTCGGGGCTGCAGAAAAGCTCGATGACCTCACAGCCCAGCTTGCGGAAAGTGAGCGGAGCAAAATCGGAAGCAGCGCCGTTGCCGGCATCGATCACGATTTTCAGGGGTCGGGTGATCTTGATATTTGTTTGGAGGAATTCCAAGTAGGCCGGAAAAATGTCGAGCTTTTCTTGCTTGCCCGGAGCGCGGTCAGTCCACGGAGTGTCCGTCTCCATGAGCTTACGCATTTCCTGGATGTCTTCGCCGTGAAGGGTCGCTTTGCCGATGCAGATTTTGAAGCCGTTGTACTCGGGAGGATTGTGCGAGCCGGTAACCATGATGCCGCCATCGAGCCCGAGGTGGTGGATCGAAAAATAGGTCATCGGAGTAGTGGTCTGCCCGAGCGAAACGACGGTGACCCCGCCGCTGCGTAGTCCTTCGGAAAGTGCGTCGGCGTATTCTTCGCCGGTCAGGCGAACATCGCGACCTACGCTGATACGAAGATCCTGTTTTCCCAAGCGTTGTTGTGCCAAGCGGGCATAAGCGCGGCCAAGTTTTCGGGCGAGATCGGCGGAAAGGTCGGTGCCGGCGATTCCCCGGATATCGTATTCGCGGAAAATGGATGAGTTCACAAATGACGCTCCGTATAAAATCCTGTGGGCCAAGTGGTCTACTATAACGGGTGCTGGGCTTGGGCTCAAGGGAAGGAAGACAGGGAAACGTCAGGAAAACTTGCGTTTACCGCATTCAGTACAGTATTGTCGCGTTCGTCGATCATCCTTGTGCGAGGGTAGCTCAGTTGGATAGAGCATCAGACTACGAATCTGGAGGTCGGAGGTTCGACTCCTCTCCTTCGCACCATTTTTTTCAATAGTTCTGCATTCGGAGAGATGGCCGAGTGGCCGAAGGCACACCCTTGCTAAGGGTGCAGAGGAGAAATCCTCTCGAGAGTTCGAATCTCTCTCTCTCCGCCACTTATGCCCGGTCGGCACCACTCACCGACTCCACTATTGAACAGTCGGCTCCGGTTCTATGGCGACATATGTCCGTCGAGCTTGTAGGCCATCTTTGGCTCCAGTTTGAATGTAGTCCATTTTATTTGCTCAGTAGCTCGATCAGTTTGCTGTTTGCATAAAACTGATGCTTTCCAACTTTTCTGGTGGCCAAAATTCCTGCATCAGAAAGAGCCTTTAACTTTTTGCTAGCTGTCGTGTAATGGACTCCTAGTGCTGTTCCTAGCTTTACGGGTGTGGTTATTGGCTGCATAAACAGTTGGTCTACGAGTTCCGCCGAGTAAGCAGAAGGGTGGTTTTTTTTGATCTTTTCTTTCATCTCTTCGTGCAGGGCCTTGATTTTGAATAGTGACTGTTTCGTCTGCATAGACTGTTCGCAGAAACCGTCGAGCATGAAATTTAGGTATCCGTGCCAGTCACCCGTCTTGGTTACTGCATTAAGTACCCTGTAATACTCGCTGCGATTTTTATTCAAATATCCGCTTATGAATAAGATCGGTGTGTTCAGAATCTTATGGCTTACCAATTGGAGAACCATCAGGATTCTTCCCGTTCTTCCATTCCCATCGCTAAACGGGTGGATGGCTTCAAACTGATAGTGAGACAGGGCGCATCGGATGAGCGGATCTATATCTTCTCCAGTTTCATTGGCGAAATCTTCCCAAGAGCCCATTAGCTTAGGAATGGCAGCTGCTATTGGCGGAGTGTAAATCGTTTCTTTCGCGGCAGTATTCTCGATTTTATTTTGCAGCTTTCTGTAGCCCTGTTCGGGCTTCTCCAGCAGGGTTTTTTGAATTCCAATAATCAGCCTGGTCGAAAGTGCGACTTTTGGAAGATTTTCGTGGCCCCATAAAAGAGCTTCTCGGTATCGGGCAACTTCTTTGTCGGGGGCCCGTTGCTCTGTTTCCGGAAAGAGCTGACCCTGGATGAACTCAACTACCGTCGTATTTATGTTTTCTATCGCGGAACTCGCTACGGATTCCTGGATGATAAAGGGCGCCATGAGCAGGCCAGGATTTGGCATTGCTGCGCTGTAACCGTTCAGCTCTGACAGGTGACCCCTTGCCCGAATCACTTTTTTTAGTAGCTCGGGGGTATTTAGGTCCACGCCTCTAGGCGGCAGGGGGGGGACCAAAAATGGATGCGACGGATTAAACGACATATAGTCTATGATATATCAGTTTTTTACAAAAAAACCGACATATGGAGCGCGGCCCGTCTGTTTGTTTAATACATAGGGAATTAAGCTCACATAAATAACTTTATAAAATCAAATAGATACAAGTGGATTCACGATTGGGCGCTTGTCCCAAGATTGACGCGGAGTGTGAGATACAAGTCTGAAGCCGATCTTGGCCAGTATCCATTTTCTATCCCCGCAATAAAAAACCTAGAGAAGCTTGAGTTCCATTCAAAGGTCACATTTCTTGTCGGAGAAAATGGCGCAGGAAAGTCGACCTTTTTAGAGGCAATTGCCGTAGCCGCAGCAATTGACGGTGCTGGCGCAATAGATAGTTATGGGGGGAAGTCCCTGGACGAGCAGTCTCATGGGGAATCATTCTTGGCGCTTATGACTGAGCGATTGAGGGGCAATGGTCTATATATTTTTGACGAACCCGAGCTATCGCCGTCGAGGCAGATGACGCTGCTGACGATCATTCACAAACTTATCAAAACCAACTCACAATTCATTATCGCAACGCACTCTCCGATCGTGATGGCTTATCCGGATGCGCAGATCTATTTGTTCGGCGAAAATGGAATAGCTAAAAGCCCATATGAAGAAACTGAGCACTTCAAGGTCACAAAAGATTTTCTACTACGAAAAGAGAGGATGCTGGATCTTCTTCTGGGGGATGAATGAGCTTGCTCCAGGCCGGAAAGGCTAGTTTGTAAAAACCGTAAGCCACGAACAGAGCTTTGGGCGTTAGCTAAAGGCTGCTATAACCGGCCCATGAAGCTATTCCAGGACAAGCTCCCCGATCTAGAAGCATACTTGACGGGACGCTGGCTCACTGACCTGGCGAATTTCTCGTCGTTTGTTTTCCACGCCCTCCCCGACCTCAACTGGTCTGGCTTTTATCTTTTTAACGGCGAAAAACTGGTGCTTGGGCCCTTTGCTGGCAAACCGGCCTGCACCGAGATCAAAGTGGACCGCGGAGTATGTGGAACTGCCTTCTCCCGAAGAAAAGCAATATTGGTGCCCGATGTGGATGCATTTCCCGGCCACATCGTGTGTGACAGCGCTTCTAAATCGGAGCTGGTGATTCCCCTCATTGATGGAGATTCGTGCTTCGGCGTGTTCGACCTCGATTCACCAAAGCTGAGCCGATTTCGCGAGCAGGATCGCGCTGGGCTGGAACTCTGGCTCGCCGCGCTTCTGAAAAAGCTTCCGGCGGGCCTTGCGGAGAAGAAGCCCTGGGCCTAAGTGCACAAACTTTCGCCCTGTGGTAAACGCGTCGTAGATGCCAGTATCACAACACTTCGCGACCCAGATTTTTTCCGAGCACGCCGGAACTCCGGCATTCAATAAGCAGCTACTCTGCGAGGTGCACGATCTCATGGACCTCGACGGCGCAGGCCGGGCGTGGTCGAAAGAAAACTACCGAAACGGGTTCACCTCGTACGCTTCGGCCAACGAGCTACAGAAGTTCTCCCCGACCTTTCAGAAACTCGAGGGGCTCATCGATATCAGGGTGAAAAAGTTTTCCAAATCTCTCGGCTTCGATCTCGGAGGCGCTCGCCTTAAGATGACTACTTGCTGGGTGAACGTGATGAACGCAAACACCCACCATAGCCTTCATCTTCACCCGCTCTCCGTGATCAGCGGCACCTATTACGTGAGCATGCCCGCCGGCGCGCCGGCTATAAAGTTCGAAGACCCTCGCGCCTCAAGATTCATGAACTCGCCCCCGCGAAAGAATACTCACGTGCAGGTGCCGGCGAAGCCTGGATCCATCGTATTGTTCGAGAGCTGGCTCCGGCATGAAGTACCTTTACATTCCGGCAAGAGCCCAAGAGTGAGCATCAGCTTTAACTACGAGTGGGCGTAGAGGGATCCACCAGCCGGCGAAGCTCTGCGCGTTGAATCTTACCGGTGGCCGTTCTGGGAATCGATGTCACGATCGACCACCGACGCGGAATTTTTCGCGGTTCAAGGTTTCTCGCGAGCGCTTCACGAACCAGACTTTGATCGAATTCGCCCGGGCTTCGCTCGGTAATCGCGGCGCAGAGGATTTCCCCCCATTCCGGATCAGGAGCGGACGTCACCGCACAATCAAGAACTCCCGGAATTCTGGCGATTTCTCTCTCTATTTCTAGCGGGAACACCTTCATACCACCGGTGATGATGAGGTCTGACTTCCGGCCGTGAAGGTTGAGCCTTCCATCCTGAAACTCTCCCAGATCGCCAGTGGCGAAAAAGCCGTTCAGGAGCGGTAAAACGTGCTTGCTGCCTCCACGGTAAAATCCCGCTGCGAGGGCGCTCGATCGAACGAGAACTTCACCGTCAGGATCGAAGCGGAGTTCGACGCCGGGTAGCGGCTCCAGGCCCGCGCCAGGTTCTTTTTCTGAGGCAATCTGCGAGCAGTGCTCGGTCATTCCGTAGGTAAGGCGAATCGGCGCGCCGCGAGTTTTCGCCGCCGTGAGCAGCTCGGGATCGGCCGCCGCGCCCCCGAGAAGGATTAGGCGAAGTTTTGCGAAATCGACGCTAGTTTCTTTTAGAAGGCGAAACAGGGTGGTCGGTACGAGAGACAAACCTTGCACCAGGCCACTGTTGATCCAGGCTGAAGTTCCGGCGGCGTCGAAACGGGAAGGGCCCAGAGCAAACGGCGCGCCTAGAAAGAGCGCACGGCTCAGTATGCTCAAGCCGCCCACATGATAGAGCGGGAGATCGAGAAGCCAGCAGGCGTCGCCTGCGCCGGAATGTTCGGCGTGAGCGAGAGCACTTTGTTTGAGGGCGCTCCCCTGAAGCGCTATGCCTTTGGGTTCTCCGGAAGTGCCGCTCGTGAAGATAACGGCCCAGGTTTCTTCGAGCGGCCGAAGCACTGGCGGCGCGCCGTCTGGCTTGGAAAAGCTGAGCGCTCCAGGGAACACGACCTCTCCAGGCGGGAGCTGCGAGAGGCGCGCCTCTAGTGCTGGCAATGGGAGTGCGGGTGGCAGGGGCACTACCGTGACAGCTGAATGAAAGGAAGCCAAGATCCAGGTGGCGGCATCCCGGGAATTTTCAATCGGGAGTGCCAAGAACTTTCTGCCCTGTTCAGCGGCTACCGCGAGCGCGGCAGCTTTAGCGCCTACTTCGTTGGTGAGATCTGCCTTGTTGCCACTAGGGTTGAGCCAGACGCTTACCATTTGCTCTCCTGCCAGCGTAGAGAATCCAGCCAGGCTTGTTCTGCGGAAGATATGGGCGGAACGGATGCCCAGGAGGCGCGGTCTTCGAGGTAATTTTGCTTAAACAGGAAGCCGGTCGAAATGCCTGCTACTTCTCGCGCATGGCGAGAAAGAAAGGCAAGAATTGCCCGCCGCCCAACCTCTGTTTCGATGGCCGAGGTAATCACGGTTCGGATCTTTTTTTCTGCCAACACGTCGAGGAGAGATGAAAGAGCGGTGAGTGATCCCTGCACAGTCGGTTTGAGAATCACAACCTTCGGCGGATTTTTCGCTGAAAGCAAGTCCACGGCCCGCTCTCCTGTGGGGGCAGATTCGTCGGCCGCAAATGCCAGTGGTGCGTTACTGAAGTCGGCACTCTGCCAAATCTCCTCGAAAGGCTCTTCAAGATAGTCAATTCTATCTAGTAAGCGGCGATGGTCGAGCTGCTTGATCAATGCATCTAGTGAGCGCGGGTTCAGCGTGCGGTTTGCGTCGAGACGGAACAGAAAATCGGAATTTGCGTCCATTAGATCGGCTATCTCACTTACTGAAAGCACGCCAAGCTTGATCTTGCAGTGGGTATAGCCCTGCTTAAGAAAACCCAGAAGTTCGGCACGGGCCTCTTCAAGAGTTCCCGCTTGCAGCAAAGCGTTCGAACGTACGGGAAGGTTGCCACCTTCGTAATCGAGCGCTTCCATGGCGAAGCAAAGGCTCGGAGAACTCTTAAGCTTGCCCAGCTCAAGGGCGAGTGCGACTTCTTCGAGGGTTTCGAGGGAATGGCCGGGCAGAGGGGAAGCTTCGGCGTAGTGAGCCTTTCCTGTATTTAAGCGTCGTAAAATAAAGCCACGCCGAGTGTCGACAGTCTTGCTGCCATAGCGGAATGTGGCCCTTAGCTCACGCTCAAAGGGGGCGTACGAGATCGCGCCCGTCACTTCGAAAGCACCAAAGCTAAGGAAGCGAGCAAGCCAAAGAGCAGCTGGAGGGCGGCGGAGCGGGCGAGCAGTCCATTGAACTCACGACGGTCTTTGATTCGAAAGCAGGCAAAGGCGTTCAGCAGTGCTAGCGGCAGTGAAAAGTAAGGCAGGAACGCAAAAGCTCCTGGAACCGAGGCCGCCAGAGGGGCCCAGCAAAGGTAGGGAAGAAACTCGAGCACAGAATAGTAAATGCGAGAGGCTCTGTCGCCGAGACGAACTGCGAGCGTTTTCTTTCCGACGAGAATATCAGTGGGAATATCGCGTAAGTTATTCACCGCGATCAGTGCCATTCCGTGAAAGCCCGTAGCGAGTGCGAGATAGATCGCTGAATTTTCCACGTAACCGACGTGGGCGAACACCGTTCCCAACACAGCTACGAGACCGAAAAAGATCAGCACAAAGAGATCGCCGAGGCCAAGATAGGCGAGCGGGAATGGGCCCGCGGTATAAATGACGGCGAAAAAGATCGAAGAGAGTCCGATCACCAGCATCCACAAGCCGGCCTGAAGGATCAGAAAAAAGCCGAAGAAAAGCGCGATGAGGAAGCAGAATCCCGCTCCCCAGTAGAGAGCGCGCGGCGTGAGGAGTCCGGAAGCTGCCATGCGTGCGGGGCCGAGGCGGTCTTTGGTATCAGCCCCCTTTTCGAAATCTGAAGCATCGTTCACGTAGTTGGTGCCGACCTGGATCGCGAGCGCCCCGAAGAGCGCACAGAGAAAAATCCGGAGGTGGAAGGCGTCCTGGTGAAAGGCGTAGGCAGATCCGAGCACAACAGGAACGAGCCCGGCGACCAGGGTTTTAGGGCGTGCGGCGGCTAGCCAAGGGCTCATACTCAGGGTACGCGTGGAAATTTAGAGAAATCTGGTTTGCGCTTCTCAACGTAGGCTTTCTTGCCTTCTTGTGCCTCTTCGCTCATGTAGTAGAGGAGCGTGGCGTTGCCGGCAAGCTCCTGAATACCAGACTGCCCGTCAAGGTCCGCATTGAAGGCGCTCTTGAGGAGCCGAAGGGAAAGTGGGCTATGTTCCAGCATTTTGCGGCACCAGGCTACGGTTTCTAGCTCTAGGTCTTCGAGGCGTACTACGGTGTTCACAAGGCCCATATCGAGGGCTTCTTTCGCGTCGTACTGCTTGCAGAGGTACCAGATCTCGCGCGCTTTCTTCTGGCCAATGATGCTGGCAAGGTAGCTTGCTCCAAAGCCGCCATCGAAGCTGCCTACCTTTGGGCCGGTCTGGCCAAAACGGGCGTTGTCGGCGGCGATTGAAAGGTCGCAGACAACGTGAAGCACGTGGCCGCCGCCGATAGCATAGCCCGCGACCATCGCCACGACCGGCTTCGGGATCGAGCGAATCTGTTTCTGTACGTCAAGGATGTTCAGGCGCGGCACGCCGTCGAAGCCCACGTAACCTTTTTCACCGCGCACGCGCTGGTCGCCGCCCGAGCAGAATGCGTCGGAGCCTTCGCCCGCCAGGATGATCACGCCAACATTCTGGTCTTCTCTTGCGTCGTGAAAGCACTGGATGAGCTCGTTCACCGTTTGCGGGCGAAAGGCGTTGCGCACTTCGGGGCGGTTAATGGTGATTTTCGCGATTCCTTCAGCGCTTTTCTCGTAGCGAAGGTCCTGGAGGTCGGCGGCTTTTTTCCAGCTGATATCTGCAGGGGTGATTTTGCGGTCGGTGTTTTTACCCATCTCGAGCTCCTTAAATCAAAAATGCGCGAATTTTCGAGGCCAATACTTCGGGTGCCTCGAGGGGAAGGATATGGCCGGCGCCAGGAATGGATTCCACCTTTGCCCCCCCCATCTCCCCTACTTTTCGTGAGAGTTCCAGGTACTTTTTATCCAGTTCCCCGACGATGTAAAGCACCCTTAGGCCTTTCTCGAGCAAGCCCTCCAGTAAAGGGAAGAGGCTCTCGTGATTGCCCGGGCCAAGGTTGCGGAGTTGTTCGGATAAGCGGCCGATATCCATGGGATTTCTGGAATTTTCCCAATCGGCACGGATTTCGGAAGGCATAGCTCGGTAGGAGGCAAACAGAGGCTGCTCATACCAGCGCTGCCAGAAAGCGGCTGGGTCATTCTCCGCCAGACTGGCCCATTCCGCGTCAAGGTGCCGCCGTTCTTTTTGTTCCTCTTCAGAGGAAAGACCGAGACCCGCGCTCACCAGGATCAGGCGGGAAGGAGGAATTCCACGCGCAAACAGTTCTATGGCCGTAAACAAGGCGAGCCGGCCGCCCATCGAATAGCCCCCGAGCGCGAATTTTCTCGCCCCAGCAAGCTCGATCTGATCGGCGATGGAAATCGCGCACTGCTCAGGGGACGACGGATTTCGTGGAAGACTCAGTGCCCTTGCCGGAAGGAACTTTTCGAAGCGGACCCAGTCGGCGGGAGATCCTCCCATTCCGTGAAGGAGAAAAAGCTCCACAGCTCAATCACCCTCGGAAAAGGATTTTCGAATTTTCAGGTTTTCCTCTCCTGTGGCCATCACTTCGATAATGCGCACCCCCCCTTCGGAGAAAACTTCCGGCCCGAGAGCTTCTAGGGAGGCGAGGTCATGCACCCGGAGAAAAGAAATACGAAAACTTTTGGCGAGAGCGGAGAGGTCGTATTCCTGAGGTGTGGTGAACCACTCGGGAGGTGCGCCGGATCTGGCCGTTTGAACGATGCGGAAAATCTCGCCTCCGTGATTGTTCATGATCCAGAGAGTGAGGTTGAGCCTGTTTCTTAGAGACGCTGCAAGTGCGAAAGATGGGAGGTCGTGCAGGGTGGAGAGGTCGCCGATCACGGCGTGAGTCTCCCGACCGGATCCGTAAGCCACACCGGTCGCGGTGGCGATGAGCCCGTCGATTCCGCTAAGGCCACGGTTGCTAAGCACGCGGATCCGGGGAGCAGACAATGGGAATACTGAGTTGAAGTCGCGAATGGGCATACTGTTGCCGAGAAACAGGTTCGATCCGCGCCCCATGCGGCCGGAAAGCGCACGTTGAAAGTGCCATTCAGTAAAAAATGGATTTTCCTTTATATGCCTCTCGACCCTTTTCTCTTCCCTGGCATCAAAGTCGAGCAGCGTTTCTACCCAAGCATGTTCGGCGCTGGCCTCGCTCCAAACGGCGGCCTCTCCGAGCCATGCTTCGATGTTTCCTTCGACGAGAATCGAAGGGTGAAAGCCAGGTTCCCGCGCCTCACCCCACTCCTCGAAGACCAGCTGGGGAATATTGCTGGACGACAGCAGCTTCGGAAAAACGCGGCCCGTAAGCGGGCCACCGAAACGAATGAAAAGGTCCGGAGTCGGAAGAGCACCGCGCGCCATAGCCGAAAGACAGGCCTCGGCTCGATGTACGAGGCTGGATTTGGCTCCATTTTCGCAGAAGGCGATGCCGGAAGCGGGCTCGGCCACGATCGGGATTCCGGTTCGTGCGGAAAGTTCCGTGAGCCGGCCAAGGAGTTTCTGCCCATAGCAACCTGGCCCGAGAACGAACATGGGACGTTTCGCTGTGCGTACCATGGAGTTGATCGCGAACGCCTGGTCTTCGCCAGGGCCGGATGTCGAAGCATAAAAGCTCCATGGGCGTGGCTTCTCGCGTGATTCGAGTCGGGAGCAGTCGTCAGGCGAAGGCAAAAAGGGTTCGCGGAACCGGAGGTTAACGTGCACCGGGCCGGGCACTGGCTTCAACGACTGGGAAACGGCTTTTCCCATCAAATAGCCCGCTTGGTTTTCCTCGTGCAAAGCGCCCGAAGGCGGAGCGCTGTCGTAAAAAGCGCGAACGTGAGGGCCAAAAATCTTGGTCTGATCTGTGCACTGGTTAGCTCCCGTGCCGACCAGCTCCTGTGGGCGATCGGCGGTGAGTAGGATCAGGGGAACTTGCGCGTGGTTCGCTTCCATGACGGCAGGGAGATAATTTCCCACCGCCGTTCCGGAGGTACAGAGGAGGGCTACGGGAAGCCTTTGCGCTCGAGCGATTCCGATGGCCAGGAAGGCTGCGCCTCTTTCATCAACAGCCGTTACGACATCAATACCGTGAGTGCGGTGGGCTGCAAGCAGAAGTGGAGAGTTGCGGAAGCCCGGGGAAGCAATGACCGTCTTCACTCCGGAACTTGCTAGCTGGGCCAGGCAGCCTAAGGAAAACGCGTAAGACGCAGAACCGTTATTTTCTGGCATTTTCATCTCCAAACAAAATGGACTCCATCACCTGGATCTTTCGCTCGGTTTCCAGCCACTCCGACTGTGCGGTGGAGCCTTTCACGTATCCTGCACCGGCGAAAAAATGAAGCTCAGTCGAAGTGAGTAGAGCAGACCGAATTGCCACAAGGCAGAGTTCACGCCCGCCTCCGCGAAAATGAAGAGGGGCGGAAAAAAGCCCACGGTCCCAGTGTTCATTCTCGAAAAGGAACTCCAGGGCGGCAGCTTTCGGCTGGCCTCCAATGGCCGGGGTTGGGTGCAATGCCCGCAGCAAATCTTCACTCGAAAGCTTGCCTTGGTCCTTAGCTGATATCGGGGTGTAAAGATGAAGGAGCCGGGCGGTGCGCAACACCTGAGGGTCTCCAGGATGCGAAGGATTGAGCCCGAGGCTTTGCAGACTCTCCATGATCCCTTCCACCACCCAGTCGTGCTCCAGGCGATCTTTTGTTGAAGCCAGAAGCTCCTCACGCAGGCTCGACTCCGGGATTCCGTCCGAAAGCGCACGCGTGCCGGCGATGGCGGGAACGTGGATCTCGCCGTTCTCGCGCTTGAATAGAAGCTCGGGGGTGGCGCCGAAAAAAATACTTCCCCCTGACTTAATGAGGAAGCGATAGGCGTTTTCGACCTTCGGGAAAAAAAGACGGTGGGTAAGTGCCCCCAAAATCGCTTTTCGTTCCTGCGGCAATAGTGGATAGGTTTTTTTCCGTGCGGGTACGAGCTTAAATGCATTATCGCACTGAATCGATGCCGCGGCTTTCTGGCAAAGAAGGTTCCAGTCGGCACGTTCAATTGGTGGCTCGGCCGCGGGCAGTGGCAAAGGGGGGGCCTCGGTAAACTCCCGCGGCTTGAAACTCCGTTTTCCCGTGAGGGAAAACGTCGCGGCCGGTGGAAAGTCGCCCCATACCGAGGGCGTCTTTTCTTCCGGAAAGTAAAATTTCTGGAAACATAGGCTTTCTTTCTGTTGCCCGTCTCGCGCGCCCCAATGCAAGTCGATCGTTCTGCCCGGCTCCTGCAAGGCGTAGAGCGGATCTCCGCCTGCGAGTAGATGGCTGAAAGAGGAGTCGTTTATCATGCGCTCGGCGGGGGGCGCTCATGTTCGCCAAGGGTGAGCACTTCGACTCCGGTGGGTGTAACCAGAACGGTATGTTCGAACTGCGCGGACAGAGAGCCGTCGACAGTGCGAACGGTCCATCCATCGTCTTCGACGCGGGTTTGTGGCCCGCCCATGTTGATCATCGGCTCGATCGTGAAGGTCATTCCGGCTTTAAGGGCAACGCCCGCCTTGGGGCGCCCCACGTGCATGATTACGGGGTCTTCGTGGAAATTGCGGCCAATGCCATGACCGCAATACTCGAGCACCACCGAATAGCCGCGTTTCTTCACGAGGCTTTCGATTGCGAAGCCGATGTCGCCAACAGTATTTCCCGGCTTCACCTGGTGGATGCCTGCCCACATCGACTCCCAGGCGGTGCTGATAAACTTTTTCTGGAGATCGTTAGCCTCGCCAACCACGAAAGTAGCATTCGTGTCTCCGTGATAGCCGTCGAGAATCGGGGTCACATCGAGGTTAACGATGTCGCCCTTACGAAACGGCACGTCGTTGGGGATGCCGTGGCAAACTACGTCGTTCACAGAAACGCAGAGGTTAGCCGGAAAGCCCTTGTAGTTCATTGTGGCCGGGATCGCTCCGTGGGCGCGGGTCCATTCGGCGCAGGCTCGGTCGAGCTCAGATGGCTTGTTGCCTTCCACCACGAGCTTTCCCATGTCGCGAAGGCATTTGGCGGCGAGCTTGCCAACTTTGCGCATTAGTTCGATTTCACGTTCTGATTTAATCGTGATCATTTTTCTCCAAAAAGCGGCAGCAGGATGCTGTGGAATTCGGGGCCGGCTTCCACAGGGCGGCCTTCATCGTTCACGCAGCAGTGAAAAGTTTCGCCCACGAAGCTGGGCTTTCCCTCGAAGGGCACGGTAGAAAGCGACGGGGCCAATAGCTCTGGCACCGAGTAAACCTTGTAGCCGAAATTCAGGCGTACCCTTGTGAGCAGTGAGATGCAGGTCTCAATCACTATGATCTCGTCGAAAACGAGGGGTTTCTTGAACTCGACGCTCATTTCCGTAACGGGGAAATGCAGGCCGCGCTTCATGATCGCCACGTAGTCGAGCCCGATGAGGCGGAGGAACTCGATGCGCCCACGCTCAAGGTAGCGCGCATGATTTGTGTGATGCACGATCTTCATCGCGTCAGTCTCAGAGAAGGGAATGCGGTAGTAAAGGCGGCAATAGGTCTTCGCGGCGGGGCTGTTCACTGAGAAACCTCCGTGAGCGAGGGATGGGTTGCCTTCAGTGATGGGCGTGAAGAGTGTGCGCGAAGAAAATGGCTGAGGTTGGGAAGCTGGGTCCAGTCTTGGTGCATTTCCCGGAATTGCGCCCACTCTGCGAAGCATTGAAGAGCGATGTCGATAACGGTGAAGCGCCCTGGGTAGTAGGAACGATTTGCTCCGAGATCATTTTCAAGCCAGCGCAGTGCCCCGCCGATCGCTTCCATTTCCTGCCTGAGGAAGGCGTGCTTGGTCCAGTCTTCGATACCGCTGCGTCGTGCGCGGATCACGCTGACCCCGGCACTCATGCCACCATTGATGATCACGAGACGTTGGCGATCGTGAGTTTTGTTGTCTCCCGAAGGCCAGAAGGAAGGCCAGCCGCGTTCCTTACCGTAAGTCTCTACGAGATACTCGCAGATGGCGTCGCTGTCGAAGATCGTATTGGAACCATCGACCAGCACGGGAAAGAGGTGTAGCGGGTTGGAAGCGAACTTCTCTGCCCCGGTTTCCAGGATGTTCTCGAGTTTTACAAATTCGTAGGGAACGCCGAGTTCCTGAAGAAGAACGCGAACTTTTCGGGTAAAGTGGGAAGGAGGGGTGCCATAAACCTGCATATCCGCCTTATAGTATAACTTATGACCTTAGACCACGAGCTAGAACGGGCAAAAGCGGTGCTGGAAGCAGGCGGAGTCGTGGCTCTTCCCACCGAGACTGTATATGGCTTGGCAGCCTCAATTCGTTCCGAAGAGGGCATTCGCCGCATCTTCGCTATCAAGGAACGTCCTTTTTTCGATCCCCTCATCGTGCATATCTCCGATCTAGAGCAAAAAACGCAGGTAATCAGGCATTGGCCCCCCGTAGCCGCTCATCTCGCGTCACGATTTTGGCCGGGCCCTCTCACGATGGTGCTCCCAAAGCACCCGGATCTTAATCCACTAATTACCGCCGGATTGGATACCGTGGGCATTCGAATGCCCGCTCACCCGATTGCGAGAAAGCTCATTGAGGAATGCCGATTTCCGCTCGCTGCGCCGAGCGCCAATAAATTCGGCAAAACGAGCCCCACCAAAGCGGAGCACGTACGCAAAGGCTTCGAAAAAGAAGAGCTGATGATTCTTGATGGCGGCCAAAGCGAAGTTGGTCTTGAGAGCACGGTAGTTGCCATCGAAGAGCAGAACGGCAAAGATATCCTGACCATCCTGCGCCCGGGAGCGATAACGAAAGACATTCTGGAAGCCGCGCTCAAAGAACGAGGCACTCCCTTTGAGCTCCTTCAGGGATCCAGCCTTGCTTCTCCCGGGAATACCGAGCACCACTATATGCCAAATATCCCGCTTGTGATCGTCGAGCAGGAGAGGCAGGCGCTAAAACAGGACACGCGGGAGCAGATTTGCGCAGACTTCGCTTTCGAGCGCAATGTGCTCTGCGCGGAGCTTCGCCTCGACACGAATCCCAAGATCGCGGCACGTTCATTGTACGTGCGATTAAGAGAATGTTCCGATAGCGGTGCCTCTTTCATCTACGCCGTGAGGCATGCCGAACAGGATGGCGGCATTTGGGACGCGATCTGGGACCGGCTTACACGAGCCTCGAGCCGTACCTACAAGGTTTGAAGCAGCGGCGCTAGCGAAGCTCCCCGGGCCCCATTAGCAGCGCGGCGCTGGTTGCCGATTCGGCGGGCTGGTAAAGGCGAAGATGAGCGAGCGAAATCGAGGGCACGAGCACAAGCTTGGTGCCGGCGCATTCCGGCATATGTGCTGGAAGAAACTCAAAGGCCGGTTCGCCCATGATCGCTTCCTTGAATATTTTCACTTCACCAATGCCGCGCGCCCTCCCCCAGGCGCAGAGCTCGCGGAACATTCTGAGCTGCTCGCTCACCACCACACTGGTTTCCATGTTTCTCGCGCCTCGGTTCACGTGAATATAGGCCGTCGCGAAGCTGATATACGAGATATTCACGGCCGCGGTGCAGGCGAGTGTAAACAAAAAGAATTTTTTCCCCCACCCCTGCAGCTTGACGATCGCGCCGGCCATCCCGATGAAAACAAACCACCAGATAGGGTTGAAATAATGAGGTGCAGTAGGAATGTTCAGGTACTGGTAGACTATCAGCACGCCGGCAAAGGAAAGCGCGGCGAATAGCCGCAGGGGATCCGAATCAATGCGGCCGCGAACCAAACGGGCCAGCACGACGACCGCGCTCCCCCAGGCGGCGAGCTTAGCGAACCAGCCAAACATGTCGATGCGGAAGAAATAGGCGAAGAAAGGCCCCGAGAAATCGAGGAAATGGTTTTTAACCTGATCGAAGCTCACGTTTGCGCCGTAGAGCGAGGAAAAGAGCGTGGTACGCATAAATAGCCACCACAAATTGCGACCGTCCCCCCAGCGTTCCATCACGCGGGCGTGGTCCATCGGTCTTTCTTCCTTAGCAATTCGGGCGAGCTCGATCAAGTAAGGGGCAAGCACGATTAAAGCGGAAATGCCGAATGCGGCGGGCAATAGCCAGAAGTTTCGCGAACGAACACCATGTCGCCCTAGGTTTATCAGAATAAGTGTGAACCCGAGGGCCAGGGCGATCGGCCCGTACATGAGGTGAATGTTCACGCAGTAACCGGTGACCAGGCCGAGGAGCACATGAATGAGGAGCTCGGGGCCATTTTCGCGCAGGCGCTGCAGTAACCAGAGTGAGAGAGCAGCTAGAGGAATGAAGAAGGTATTGTCCCAGATGTGGCGGGAAAAGAAAAAAAGCAGCGGTGAGCTCGCCACGAGCAATGCGCACCAAGCCGCCGCTTCCGGACCATAGGCTCGGCGCAAAGTGCGGAAAAAAAGCAACGCGCCCAATAGCTGCGCGAGAAGGTGCACGATCGCGAAAAAAATCGGATGCCAGGAGAACAGCCTTAGGAACATGAAGAGCCACTGCGCGCCCGGCCCGTAGGGCACCGGGATGCTGCTGCCGCGCGAGTTAGAGAGCGGGATAGTGCCGGCGGCGAAGTGTTCGTCGATCCGCAGCTGGATGAAAGCTTCGTCGAGAATGTATACGGTATCGCCAGGCCAGAGGAAACGCGCCGCGAGCAAGAGAAGTGCCAGCGAAATCAGGACGCGTTCGAAGCGATAGGCGCGGCTTTCTTCCATTCCTGGTTCCCTCCTTTTCAATGGGCGTGAACAAAGATAAAAAGAAATGCCCCTCGCGTCCACAAAGGAAAGCTTTGCCATGGAAGTAAGACGACTCACCAGCACCGACCTCGAAGAGTATTTCTCCCTTCGTCTCGAAGCGCTCGATAACGCGCCTGACGCTTTCCTGGTAACCTCCGAAGAGGAAAGGAAACGAGGAAATGGTTTTTTCGCCGGGATTCTTGCCAGGGAAGACCAGGAAAACGTGATCTTCGGCGGCTTCATCGACGGGAAACTGAGGGGGTGCGCCGGGGTTTACCAGGAAGTAAGCCGGGTGAAAACGGCGCATAAAGCTACGCTCTGGGGCATGTACGTGAAGCCAGAAAACCGAGGAACAGGGCTTTCCCGCAATCTTCTGGCCGCGGTAGTCGTGCACGCACGAGATAAAATGGGAGCTGAGTCGCTTTATCTCTGCGTCGAGGGTCGGAACGCGAGGGCGCGGGCTTTATACGAAAAAATGGGGTTCCAGCTTTGGGGGGTCGAGCCGAAGGCCATCAGAATCGGGAAAGAATTCCGCGAGGACGCCCATTTCTGGCTCGACCTCGCGACTTAACGGCCTCAGAGCGCCTTGATGCACTCCGCGAGTGAATTGTAGGAATCATTGCCGGTTTCGAAACCGCCGCTGAAGCGGTATCCCATTTTCACGAAAGGGCGCGATCCGTCATTGTCGCGCGAGCCACAGTAAAGAACGCCTTCGCGGCGGGTCACCATGGAGCTGAGCACGGTCTGGCAATCTTCAATGGCGTTCATGGTTCCCTTCTCGAGTTTCAGGGCGGGGTTCGGTCCATTGAGCGCGAGCAAGGCAAAGGGACGGGAACCATCGTTGTCGCGGGACCCGCAGACGAAGAGGCGATCATAGACCCGGCGGCCCTTGGCCAGAGACTGCTCGCAGGCTTCGAGTGTGCTCTGCGTAGTGCCTTCGATACGAATCACAGAGGCAAAGTCTTTGTAGCCGATTACATAGGGACGGCTGCCATCGTTGTCGCGCGAAGTGCAGATGTAATTCTTGTCCCCTGGATTGCCTCCGCCATTGAGAATAGCGCGGATCTGATTGAGCTGGCGGCTGACCTGTGACTTCTGTTCATTGGAGAGGTAGGGTTCTTTTTCACTAACCTCGCGGGCCACTTGCTGAGCAAGGTAAGCAAGTTGGTCAGCTTGGGCGGCGTTAGAAAAGGCGGTCAAGAGGGCGAGGGAGGCAAGAATCGCTGTTTTCATGGGGTTTCCTTGATGGCAGGGTTATAGGAACAAGCGGTTTATACCAAAGCCTAACGTGGAGCGCAACGCGGGGACCGCGCTGGAAATTCACAGCGGTTTCCGATACTTTGCAAGTATGAAAGCTGTAATTCTCGCCGGTGGGCTGGGTACAAGGCTCCGTCCCTTCACCGAAATCATTCCAAAGCCCCTACTGCCCATTGGCGAAAAGTCGGTGCTCGAGATCCAGATCGAACGGCTCAAAAAGCATGGCTTCACAGAAATCTATCTCGCGACGAATTACAAGGCTGACTACATCCGCAATTTTTTCGGGGATGGTTCTCAGTTTGGAGTAAAGGTTGAGGTGAGCAAGGAAGAGGAGCCGCTCGGCACCGCGGGCCCCCTAACCCTCCTGAAAGACAAGCTCACGGAACCCTTTCTCGTGATGAATGGCGATATCCTTACCCACGCCGACTTTACCGCGATGCTCGCGACTTCGAAGCGACATGGCACCGAGCTCACGATCGGCATCAAGAAGCACATCACGCCATACGCTTTCGGCGATATTTTCTTCGATGGTGACTTCGTTACCGGCATCGAGGAGAAGCCGAACATCGTGAAGTTTATCCTCGCGGGCATTTACGTGATGACGCCGGCAATCTTCGAGCACATCCCCGAAAAGACTTACTTCGGAATGGACAAGCTGATCCTCGGCTTACTCGGGAAAAACCGCAAGGTGAGCAAGCACCTCATCGAGGAGTACTGGCTCGACATCGGGCAGATCGATGACTACGAGAAAGCTCAGAAGGCTTACGACACTCACTTCAAGAGTGAGTGATCAGCTCTTCTTGAACTTGCCTTCCTGGATGAGCTTTTCTGTTTCCATGATCGCCGTATAGCTGATCAGCTCCTGGATCCGGTCGGACATCTGGCAGATCTTGAGGGTGAGATAGAAAACGTACACGAGCAGGAATCCGATCAGCACAATGTAGATCACATGACGGGCATCGATGATTCCGAGTACAGGCCCCGCAATCCACTGGTAAAAGGGCTCGAGCGCCGGCACCGAGATCAGGAAAGTGGAAATCACGGTCCAGAGAACGGCGTAAGATGGACGCATGCCGTTTCGCTTGATCGAGCGCAGCACGAAGAGCAGAAAGGCGACGCCGACGAGGAAAGCGAGAACTTTGAGTCTTATGCCCATTTGCCGATCTTCTTTCTCTGCAGGATGCAGCCCACGATATTTACGATTCCCTTAAGTGGAAAATAAACAGCTGCCATCGAGCTGAACTCGGAAACGCCATGCTCTCTGTCTTTCATCACGACGGGCACTTCTAGTAAGCGTGCGCCGCTGAAATGGGCGAGCAGAAGGAGTTGGTTCGTATCGAAAAGCTCATGACGGTAGTTCTTGGCAAAAAACTCCGTAACTCGGGGACCGTAGGCGCGGAAGCCGGAAGTCACGTCGGTGAGGGACTGGCCCACGGCCAGGGAATCCAGAAACGCAAAGGTGCGGATGCCGATCCGGCGAAGGAAGTACGACTGAAAGCCCTCTTTAGCAAGGAAGCGGGAGCCGATCACGTAGTCGGCTTTTCCTTCCACCACGGGCGTGACGATTTTTTCCAGCTCGGCCGCGAGATGCTGGCCGTCGCCGTCGAACTGGCAAAGCACGTCATATTTGTTGCGGTATGCGTATAGGAAATAGGTCATCACGGTGCCCATCGAGCCACCGGTATTCACACAGTGGCTGATCACGGGCACGCCTAGCTTCTCGCAGAGATTCTTTGTGCCGTCGCTCGAGCCGTTGTCTATCACAACCACGTCGTAATTCGGCGCGTTGGTTCTCAGATCGGCGAGCGTCTTCTCGATACTCTCCTCTTCGTTGTAGGCGATTACCGCGACGAGTATACGCTTCACTCCGCCACCTTTCTAGCCGGCACGCCGAGGTACTTCCCCTGCTCCAGGCAATCTTCCGCAACTGCCGCTCCCGCCCCTACCACGCAGCGTGCGCCTACCTTAACCGCATGCACGAGGGCGGAGCCCACGCCAATCAGGCAATGGTCACCTACACAAGCGGCTCCGCTCAGCGCGGCTCCGGGAGCCACGTGAACGTCGATACCAATGATGCAGTCGTGGTCCACCATGGCACCCGTATTGATGATCGAGCCGAAGCCGATCTTTGCCCTGGGCTGCACCACCGCACCGGCCATCACCACCACGCCTTCCGCGAGCTCGGCGTGTTTGGAAACATAGGCACGTGGGGACACGATGGCGGGAAGCGTGAGCCCGGCATCACGCATATTCGCAAAAATCCCGATTCGCTTGTCGTGCGCCGCAACTTTGCCAATGCCTAGCGCCCCCGCGAGCTTTCGGTGCTTCTTCTTGAGGGCTGCAAGGGCCGAGTCGCTGCCCACGTAAGGGACCCCGAAAATTTTTCCGCGGTCCGCATTGTCGGTATACCCGATCACGGTGAAGCCACGCAGGCCCTTGAGCAAGTCGATCAGCACGGCAGCGTGCCCGCCTCCGCCTACTACAACGATCTTACCCACGGGAAATCTCCCGGATCACCCGCGCGACGGCCTCGTTCGTGATTCCAACGCTATTGGGAATATTCAGCGTGAGCTCCCAAAGGCGTGTGGCCTCTTGCACGTCTAGGCATTGATTCGCGGCGAAGGGGCGTTGCATATGGTTAGGAAGCCAGACGGGGCGCGACTGGATTTTCTGCTTGCTCAGCCTCTGCATTAGCTCTTCGCGGTTCTCACCGTAGATTTTAGGATCCACCTGCAAGCCGAACATCCAGGCGTTATTGCGCGCGTAGGCGGGCTCGTCGGCGATCGAAATGCCCTTCACATTCTTGAGACCTTCGCGGTACATGCCAAAAACTTCGCGCTTGCGCTGCACGCACGCTTCGATCGTCTCGAGCTGGCCCACGCCGATCGCGGCCTGCACGTTAGTCATCCGATAGTTGTAGCCAACCTCGTGGTGCACGAAACGGATCTCGTCGTCCTTGGCCTGCGTGGTCAGATACTTGGCTTTTTTCGCGAGGGCTTCGTCGCTAGTCATGATCATGCCCCCACCGCCTGTCGTGATGATCTTATTCCCGTTGAAAGACGAGGCGCCGATCTGACCAACGGTGCCCGCGTGCCTGCCAGCATACTTGCCGTTCGTGTATTTGGTGCCAAGGGCTTCTGCGGCATCTTCCACTACGGGAAGAGAGAATTCTTTGGCGATCTCGAAAATTTCGGGATCGAACGCGTTACCGAACACGTGCACGGGCATTAGGGCCGCGATGCGTTTACCGCTCTTCCGATTGTAGCGCGCACCTGCCTTCAGCTCCGTATCCTTGGTCAGGAAACTTCGTAGCTGCGCTGGCTCGAGATTGTAGTAGCGGTCAGAGTCGAGAAACACGGGGTCGGCGCCAAGGTACTTGATCGCGTTGACCGAGCTGATGAAGGTGAGCGTCGGCACGATTACTTCTTCACCTGCTTTTACTCCAATGAGCTGAAGCGAAACGTGCAGGGCGGCGGTGCCGCAGGAGCAGGCCACGGCATATTTGGCGCCTACATATTGCGCGAACTCTTTTTCAAAGCGATCCACAAAAGGGCCGACAGAGCTTACCCACTCGGTATCAAGGCATTCTTTTACATATTCCCATTCCCGGCCGCGGATCCGCGGCACCATCAGGGGAATAAACTCATGTGCGGTAGTTTGATCGGCCATATTATTTCGCGCTTACCCCATGGGACTCAAAAACATTCTTGCGGTACCAGTCGAAGGTAAGACTGATGCCTTCCTTGAGACCCACTTTGCCGTCGATGCCGACCGCTTCGCGGGTCTTCTTCATGCTTGGGCAGCGACGCGCAGGAGAACCGGCGGTGTCGGGCATCGCCTTCCCCTTATTGCCCTTGCCCACTACGGAAAATACAGTATCGGCGAGCTCGCCGATCTTCACTTCGGGGGCTTCATTACCGATATTGAATGTACCGTTGAGCCCTGCGCTTAAATCCGCCAACGCCGTGATCATGTTCACGGCATCGCTGATATAGCAGAACGTGCGCGAGTGGTTCACACTGAATACGTCGATCGTGGCGCCGCGCTCTGCGTTGTAGGCCTTCTGCAGGAGCTCCGGTATAACGTGAGAGAGACCCATGCGCGGTCCGTAGAAATTGTGGGGCCGCACCACGGTGTGGGGGAGACCAGAGTGGGCGCACATTCCCTCGCCGTAGATCTTCGAGAGCATATAGCTGCTCCGGGCGCCGGTTACGTCCATAGAGGTGAGCGGAGTGCTTTCCGGGGTAGGCAAAGGGATGCCGAACGAGGCAAGGGTGCCGGCGTAGACTTCGCTGGTAGAAAAGAACACGAAACGGGAAAGATTTTTCTGCAGCCTGGCCAGCTCGAGCGTATTTTCAAGCAGAGTGAAGTTGCGGGTAAGTACGTTATAGGGCTCGCTTAGCACCTTGGACACGCCGATCAGCGCCGCCAGGTGGTAGATCTGGTCGTAATCGCGGGCGCATTGCGCGAGAAAATCTTTGTTTTCGAGATTGGCCTCGATCAGGCGCACGTTGGGGCGCGAGATGAGCTCCTGCAGGTCTGGGTCGCGAACTCCGCGGTAGAAGCTGTCGAGGAGATGCACTTCGCGGCCTTGTTCGGCCAGGAAGCGGCCGAGATGATAGCCGATGAATCCGGCACCGCCGGTGATTAACACTTTTTTCATAAAAAATTTCCCCGGCCGATGGAGCCGACCGCGATACTTTCTTTGGCCAGGCTCTTCAGCGCAGAAGTTTCCAGAACATGATTCGCATCAAAAAGAAGTGCGGTGGTGCCGCGCAGCCAACTGGCAAAGTCGAAGGTTTTGTACTGCGCGTGCGGAACGGCAAGCACTACGGCGTCGTAACCGGCGGCGGGAGGAATCTCGGCGTGCACCTCGGCCTTCACCTCCGGCCAGCTCTTCACGAAGGAGTCGTGGGCGTGCACCACCGCTCCCAGGCGCAAGGCTTCATTCGCGAAAACTTCGGAGGGCGAGTAACGAGTGTCGGAGACGTCTTGGCGGTAACTGATCCCGAGGAGAAGCAAACGTTTGCCCTTTAAAGAGCCAAGGCGCTCGCCCACGATCTTGAGCGACACGAGCGGCATTTCCTTATTGGCCGCTATGGCTCTCTCGCAAAAAGGGAATTCCAGCTTCTGTTCAAAGAGCGTCTTTGCAGAAATCAGGCCCAGCAACGGATCCTTCGTGAGACAGTATCCGCCGACTCCAAAGCCGGGCTGGCGGATATTGGAGTGCGTGGGCCGAACCCGGATCGCATTCACGATTTCGAACATGTCGATCTTTACGGCTTCAGCGAACCGGCCCCACTCCTCCATGAACGCGATATTCACGGCGCGGTAGGAGTTTTCAAGAACCTTCGCCGTTTCCGAGGCGGTAGTGGAGGCGAGGCGCGTAAGCGGGAACTGTTTTACGTTGATCACTTTTTCCAGGAATTTTTCGCAGGCTTCGGCAGCGCGATCCGTGGTGCCAGCGTAAACACGCCAGAAATTTACGATGGAGTCGAAGTACTGATCGCCTGGCATCACCCGTTCGTAGGAATGGGCAAGCAGTAAAGAATCGGGAGAGCGTCCGCATTTTTTGAGAGTGGCTTCGATCTCGGGCTTTGCCACTTTTTCACAGGTTCCAGGCGGAACAGTAGTCTCGATCAGGATCAACGCATTGTCGGGCAGGCGCTCGGCGAGAGTGCGAATGGCCGCGCGCATCCCAGAGAAATTCACGCTTGGTTCCTGGCCCTCTTCCTGGGCCACGTCGAGGTGGATGTCGACCACGGCTACAGTGGCGAGGCGGTAGGCTTCTGCGTCGGTGGAGGCAAAGAAGTTTCCGATTTTTCGCGCTTCTTTTAGGGCGGCCGCCATTTTCGGGTCACTGCTTTCGATGGGAAGCACACCGGAATTAACTCCCGCCGCGATCGCGTTGCCCCGCTCGCCGGGAAGCTCTACGCCAAGCACGTGGAATTGGGGCTCTCCGCGAGCGTCGCGAGCCGAAGCTACAGCCAGCGCCATGGCAATTCCTACGAAGCCCAAGCCCTGGATGCACACCACGGGCTTCTGCGCGGAGGGCGAAGAGAGCCCGGCGCGCCTGGCCAAATCCTGATAGGAAAGTTGCATTGTAGATATAACTACAAGCAAACCCAGCTTCATTCTAGAAAAATGCTAGAGCTTTTGCGACTGAATGCGCGGCGCGTAATCAGCTCTTTTTCAGTTTCCGCACGTCTCCTATAATCTTTGCGGGATTTCCCCCAAGAATGGAGTATTCCGGAGCGCTTTTGGTCACAACCGCGCCCGCGCCCACGATACAACAGCGCCCGAGCTCCACTCCTGGCAGAACGATTGCGTTTACTCCGACAAAAGTGCCAAAGCCGATACGCACGGGCTTCACTTGGCTGTTCACACCCATCATTTCGGCGATGGGATTCGTTGGGTTGAAGTGAGCGATGATCTTGACCCCGCGAGTGAGGTAAACCTCGTCTTCAATGGTGACGGCTTCGGGATAAAGCGAGTCTATGAGTACGTTTGGGGCGACGTAGACTTTGCGGAAATTTGTAATCTGCACTCCGCGAAGCTTGTTGAGCCAGGATGGCAGCCACATAGGGAAAATCGCGTAATACGCCGCGTAGCCGAGCAGGCCGCGAAGGAGAAAATGAAAACTTCCGGAGTAGTTTGTTCGCTTCATGGGGAGGGGTATTCCTCTTTCAAAGTAAGGGAGGAAACGGTAAAGAAATAGAACAAAATGAATGAAGCGGGAAAATTGCTGCGCGAAGCGTCGCTGGCGGATTCGTGGGGAGGAATCGCCGCTCTCTTCCTCCTGTTCCTGTATTTTTATCTCGGAAGCCTGGGATACGGCTTTCTCCTCAGGCGAGCTTGGCGCGGGAGCGCGGGACTCCTCGAAAGCACGAGTGACGCCTTCCTTTTCGCCTCCGGCCTTCTCTGGCTGTTAGCCACGGCGCTCGCCTCCTTTCAATTGCTGGGAACTTTTCCGGCCTGGACTTATTGGTTGTTCTTTCTGCCAGGATTTATCGCGGCGATCCCCTTGGTCCGCGCTCTGGCTGGCTCGGCGCTTTCTCGGCAGAGCTTTTTGTTTGCGCTTTTCGTTTTCGTCTTCCTGCTTCGTGGCCTCACCGCAGCTTTGCCGGCAAGGCATGGAGATCCCCTTCTCTACCACCTGCTAGGCCCGAGACTCTGGATGGAAGCGGGCGGCTTCACGATGAATGCCCAGCTTCCGAACGCACTCCTCGCATCGTCGTGGGACATCCTCTATCTCTGGCCGCAGATGTTTTTTTTCTCCACCAAGCCGCTTTACGGACTGGTAGAGGCCCAGCTTTTTTCGCAATGGCTGCACCTCTTCCTTGCATGGGCGGGTGGTGCCTTGCTCGTGATGCGTTTATTCCGGCACTCGGTGCGCCCTCGGCTTCTTCCTCTGGCCGGGCTGGCCGCGCTGTTTGTCTCCGGCCTTCATTGGACAGCACCTCTCGCCAAGAATGACGTCGGCATTGCATTCTGGGCGCTGGGCGCGATCGTGTATTTCACAGAAAGTCTGCGCACGAGGTCCAGGCAGCCTGCTCTTCTCTCGGGCGTTTTCGCGGGGCTGGCGATTAGTGGAAAAGTAACTGCGCTTCTAACTCTCGGGCCGCTTCTTTTTGGCTGCTTAATCGCCGCTGGAATCTGGCAGAAGCGGCGAGCAATTGCACTTACGTTGTCCTTCTGGGGGCTTGGCCTCGCCGTGGGCGCGCTCCCGATTTATCTGCGCAACGCCGTGCTATCGGGGAATCCATTTTTCCCGATGTTTCCGGAGTTTTTTCCCAGCCCCTTTCTCGCCCCTACCTATGAGGCACACTTTGCGCAGGTGCAACCTTCGAACCCGCTCAATTCGTTGTCGAGGCTATATACGCGTGCACCAGAACTCTGGAGGGAAAGCCCCTTCATACCGGTCGCGATGGTGTTAGCCTTGCTGCTCGCATTCTCTCTCTTGCGCTCTCGCAGGGAAAGAGATGCGCTATCGCTGTTCGCCTTGCTGGCCGGATCGATCTTCGCTTACACACTTTTTGTGGTCACGCAAAGCCCTGTAATTGAGCTCCGTTATCTCGGAGCCTCTCTGCAGATCCTCGCCGGAGGCGGAGTGATTCTGCTGCTGCGAGAAGCCGCGCGGCTTCGTTCCCTCAAGCTTCAGTACGCCGCGGTGGCGGTATTGCTCATCGCGATCCTGGCCAGCTCGAAGCTGCCTCTTCATGTCGCGGGAAAGATCTGGAAGGAACCACTCGGCGTGAATTATGTGAGCACGCATTCGGCCGGAGAGGCAAAGGCTTGGCTGCGGAAAAACGCGGGAAGCGATTTCACCGTGATGACGGGTGACAATGAAAGCTATTACCTAACTCCAGTATCTCACGCGGTGCTGTCGGAACGCGCTGATCTGGATCGGGGCACACGAGAAGAGAAAGAGTTCCCTAGTTTCGTGCAGAAGCTCTGCGAGCTTTCTCACGCGAAGTATCTACTTGATGCTCGCCCTGGAAATGGCGTTGGCGCCAGGTTCGGTACCGCGTTGCCCGAGGCAGCCGTCGCATTTAGTGCGCAAGGTGCGAAAGTATACGATCTCAGCAAGCTGGAAAGCATGGTCAGCCCCTCGACCCACGGTTGTTCCCGATAGCTTCTTTTCATGGATCCATCAGAATTTCGCATTATCCTGGCTCCGGTGGGCTTGCTAGCTTTCGGCTATGAACAAGCTAAGCGGTTCCGGCCTCATTCTGATCGATCTCCAGCGTGGCTTTTACGACTCCAAGTGGGGGCAGAGAAACAACCCACTTCTGGAGAAAAACGTAGCGGCGCTGCTTGCTGTGTTTCGCGCGTACGGCCTGATGGTGGCTCATGTTCGGCACGACTCCACCGAGCCAGATTCTCCGTTGCGGTCCGGAAGCAGTGGCTTTGAGTTTCTCAAAGAAGCGAGCCCCGTTCCGGCCGAGGAAGTTTTCACCAAAAGGCAGCACGGTGCCTTCGTGGGCACGGCGCTGGAACGATTTCTAAAATGGAAAAAAATCGAGTGTCCGGTATTTGTGGGTCTCTCGACGGATCACTGTGTGTCGACGAGTGTTCGGATGGCGCACGACCTTGGGTTCAGGTCGCTCGTGGTTAGCGATGCCACCGCTACTTTCGGTCGCATCACTCCCTATGGAAGTAACGCAAGTGCAGACCTCGTGCACGAGCTTGCGCTCGCGAGTCTGGATAGAGAATTCGGCGACGTGGTAACGGTCGCCCAGCTTAAGAATGGATTGAGGAATCAGTTCAGGCTTGCGAAGGATCGCAATGAGACGGTGGCACTGAAAAACTTATCGTGAGCGACCTTTTGGCCATTGGCGGGCGCGAACTCAACGGAATCGCTCGCGGGGCAAATCACTTTTTCGAGCGCGGCTTTGGCGTCGAGCAGGTCGCGGGAGTTTTTCACTTCCAGCGTTTCAATATCGGCGAGGATCGCGCTTTTAGCGCCTTCACAGGAAAGGCGGAATTTCTCCAGCGCTTCGCCTTCATTCGAGGCGAGGGCTTCGGTCTGCTCCACAAAGGCGTTGCTGGCTTCACTGGCTAGTCGCTGCACCAGGCGCATGCCGGCAGGGGAGGCGGGATTGATAGGAGATGCTTTCGAGATTGCAGGCAGAGAAAGAGCGGATAAGAAGAAAGCAACGAGTAGAGAGAGGTTCATTTTTTTCATCTGCGGGATCTCCGAAATTTCAAAGTAACAGGAACTGCGATTGGGCCAGCAATCGCAGAAACCGTGCCACCTGTCTCCTGCCTGAATCATGGTCAGTGAGCGCATATAGACTGTACAAAGATTCGACAGGTGCCCAGACTTCGCCAGACGTGTATTGAAGAAGGCCTATGTATACGGATGGTTGAAACTGGCCGGTGGCTTGCAGCTCTCACTGTGACTACAAATCCCTGATCTCGAGAGGATTGCCATTTTTATGAAAAAGTATACCCCGTGGATCGCCGCCTCCTTGCTTGTAAGTTTCGTTTTCTCGATTCCAGCCGATGCGAAATCCCTCGTAACCTCCGGTGGCACCTGCTCCTCTCAAGGTGCCTGGACATCCCGCGCTCTGGAACAGAGCAAGCTGATCATCAACACCGCGGAGCAATTGAAAAACGATCCTGACTGTAAAGCCATCTCAGACGCCATCACCAAAATAGACTCGAAGGCTCTTTTCGAATCGCTTCAGGACTCTTCCGGCGACGGGCCTGGCGCAAAATTCGAAACTCTTCCTTCCGACTTGCTCGCACTTCGCACGGTGCTTTTGCAGAACCCGAACAATGCTGGCCTAAACGCCCGCCTCAGCCCGCTTCTGGCTTCGAGCACCATCGATCTCGCCGTAAACAATGCCTCGTTGCTTGGCCCGCTCGGCGCCAAGGAACTGGAAGGCATTCGCACCCGCATCAAGCGCACCCGTGGAATGGGCGAGGCTTTGTTGTCGGCCGTATTTACCGCGCTTCCTCAGAATTCCAAGTGTCTCCAGAAAACCAAGAATTTGGATTCCGGTCTTACGATTCTTACGGGCGCAATCCGCATGATGGCAGCATTCTCTTCCAGCAACGAAGGCAGCGGGCAAAACACGGCTGTGCTTTTGTCGCAGTTCAATAACTTCATCCGTGAGATGAAGTACAACAAGATCATCAACGAGCTCAATATCGCACAGTTCTGGACCGAAATGAGCTGCCTCATCGAAACGACCCAGCAAAGCTATTGTGGCGCCAAAGACGCACTCCAGCTGCTCGACTACCAGGCGAAAGAAAACCAGGTTCTCGCTGAGCTGCGCGAAAGTCTCGCCAAAGGAAAAGTCAGCAAAGATTCCGCGATTGAAGGATATCTTCTCTTGAGCCGTGAAGTGGCCAACGTGACCCAGTGGCTCACCAAGGTACAAGCTGGTATCGAAGCTAAGACCGAAAACGACGCCAACTTTAAAAACGACATCTGGGGCACCGTGACCGGTCTCATCCAGAACATCAATCTTCTCCAGGGCCGCTACAACGAGAACCTCGTGATCTACCGCGGTCTTACTTCCCTTGAAGGTAAGCAGCAGAACCTGCGCGTGCTGATCCGTATGCTCTCCCGCACCACGTCCACCCAGGGCGGCAAGGTGAACTTCTTCACGCAAGCCATTCAAGACGACCTTGTGCCTTTCTACCTTATTGGCAGAAATGCAATCCCCGGCGAAGTTCTCGGCGTGAACGGAATGCCGATTGATCCTTACAAATATCTTCAGGATCCAGCGAAAGTTCCCGAACTGAACAATCCGGACGCATTGATGGCGACGATTCTCGAACGTCTCTCCAGCCTGTCTGACCTCGCCCTTCGCGAAGGTTCCAAGTACTTTGCGCAGAACATGACGGTGGACCACCTGAACCTGGTGGACGACACCTTCACCGGTACTGTAAGCGTTTATGACTCCCTGAAAAGCATTCGCGTATATATCACGCGGCTTGCTGCGAAATACGCAAAGTCCAATGGAGACGGCCAGCGCCTGACCCTCTCCATGGCCGACACTGTGGCCCGCGTCGACCGCGTGCTCAAGAAGTTCGATGCTCTTGAGGCCACCGCAAAGGCCTACAACCTCAAGCTCAATGACGGCACTCTCAAGCTAAGCGATATCGGTTCCCTCTCCCGTGAAGACCAGGACAAAGTTCGCGCTCAACATAAAGAGCTGATCACGACCGTTTACGACGAGCTGAATCTCCTGCTACAGAAGGACGCCTTCATCGGTCAGCGCCTCAGCACCTATGTGCGCTTCGACCTGAACCAGCGCATGCGCACGAAGGAGGACATGAGTCCTTACGTGCAGTACCTTCTTATTGCTTCGGGTAAAAACCTGATGAACCGCATGCAGGAGCTCCAGAGCTTCAATGCAGCCGAGAGCGAAGCCGACCTCTCCGAAGCCCAGCGCATTAACCGCGTGAACCTCGAGCAGATGGAAGAGCTGTTCGCCGGCGACGTGTGGACTTACATCAACAAGCTTTCGCAGGAGACCGGCAAAGATTACGTAAGGCGTTACACTGACAACCCCTACCGTCCCTTTTACAAGATCATTACAGACTTCCACAACGTGACCTGGCAGCAGCTCAGCAACCTCCCTGGATACACCGGTAGAAAAAATAACCAGGACGAAGACGGCGCCCTTGCTTTCCTTCGCGCCAAGATGTGCACACAGACCCTCGGCTTCAGGTCATGGGTAAACTTCCAGATGATCTGCCAGGACGCGGTTCTGCAAAGCCGCATGACTTCGAATACGCCGCGCGATCTGCGCCTGAAGTTCGGCTACAAAGATCTCGTGACCGAAAAGAATATGGGCTTATGGGATAAGCTCTCAGTTCAAATGGGCGGATCTTATCCGGAAGGCAAGCGTTACCAGCACGTATGTGCCCTGCGCGATTTTTACCGCAACAACCAGGTCTACTGGCTCACGCTGCAGTTCAATCCTGGCGAAACGGACGTTCCCGCAGGTAACGAAGCGCCGAACCCTTTCGATTAACGCAGGATCGGAAAGTTACCAACGAAGCGGGCGCTATTACTTAGCGCTCGCTTTTTTTATGTCACCGATCACCTGCAGCACGTGCGTAGAGGGGTCCACGTCCTCGTAAAAGTGAGCCACCTTGCCGTCGGGGCCAATCAACACGCTCATGCGCTTGTGGAAGCCGACTATCGGCATCGTGCCTACGCCATAGGCCTTGGCGATGTTGCCGTCGTTGTCGATCAGGAGATCGAACGGCAGGCTGTGTTTGGCGATGAATTTTTTGTGGCTGTCGGCACCCTGCCGTGAAATTCCAAGCACTACGGTATTTAATTTTTTGAACTCGGCGTAGTTGTCGCGGAATTCGCAGGCTTCCTTGGTGCAGCCGGGAGTTTCATCTTTGGGGTAGAAGAACAGCAGCACGAACTTGCCCTTGAAGTCGGAGAGCTTCACGGTTTTCTCGTCCTGGTTCTTGGCGGTGAACTCGGGAGCCTGAGTGCCTGCGGAGATCGCCATCAGCAATGGCGCGAGAGGGAAGAGGATCTTTGACAATATGGATTTCTTTTTCATGCGCGATAAAGATGCCACAACTCGCGCGGTTTAGCGCGGGCTATTCGCCAGGGCAGAGCTGAGTGCAGTTAGCGGGATCTAGCATGGCAATGGTGCCATCGGCACAGGATTTCGGGGGCGCGACTGGGCAGGTCTTCGGCGGTTCGGCGAGAGGAGTGCCTTTGTTAGCAGTAGGTTGTTGTTGCTCGGGCGGCGTTTGATCGCCGCAAGCGGCCAGCGCGAGAAGCAGGCCCAGGGAAGCGAAGATTTTTTTACTGGGCATGGGTACCTCAGGGGGCCTGTCTCCTTCCTGTATCGGCCAGTTGGCGAATTAGATAAACCACCGAATTAAATCAATGAATTCAATAAATTGCGAGCCATGGCGGTGTCAAGATAGCGGTCAGAATGTCCGATGAGAACTATAGAACTCGAGGAATGGATAGAGGTATTTAGATGCTTCGCAATCATGTACTTGCCTTACTGTTCTTCGCGGTGCTGCCCGTGGTGGCTCAAGCGGAAAGCTTCTCGCTCTTCTCCATCAAAAAACCTTCGGAAGTGGGAAAGCCCGACAACTGGATCATGGTCTATATTCCGCTCAGCTCTGAGTGCGCACCGGGAGAGATTGATTTCGCCTGGGGAATGAATAGTGCCTCCTGCATCAAAATTCCTAACGCCACAATCCACTGCGTAACAAAGGCACGTCTCAAGACAATGACTGGGGTCACGGGGCACAAAGCCGCTTGCCCAACAGAGCTTCCCCCTGGCGGAAAATGCTACGTAAAATACATTACGGCCGAGGAACTGAGCTACGTAGGCAAAGACCCCAAAAAATTTCCTATCGCTGTACGATCCACTAAGTCTGCTTCGACTGGAAAATGCAACGTGGCTGCTTTCATTGATACTGGCGGAACTGTGGTGCAGCTGAGCCAGATCAATCTTAAGGGTGTGGTGCATGAGCAAGGTATGACCTCGGCCGAGGTCAGCTTTAGGGGCGTGGATTTCCTGGGGCCGGATGGAAGGGTGGCTTCTTCATGGCCGAGCGCTAATACAGGGAGACAGACAATTTCTGCAGATCGTGGATCGTGCCCCCTTTCCTTCTCGCGGGCTCGCCAGGCACCCTGGCCAAATTTCGGAAAGCCGCAATGCCCTCCGGGAATGTAGTCACTGCTGCTGGGATTTTTTCTTGTCTTCTTCAACTCCGGTAATCGTGGATTTCGGGATCTTGTCGTTGCCTGAAGGTGTAGAGCTTGCCGTTGGCTTCTTCGAACCAATAGCGCTAACGGGCTTCACGAGCACATTCTCCATGCCCGGGTACTTGGCTACGCATTCTTCGTAGCGGTCCTGCGACGCTTTTGCTGTGGAGGCCGCGTTGTTTCGTCGTTCGGTATTGTAGCTTATGGAGCGCTGGTAGCGAGTCACGAGCCTCGCGAACACGCCGGGATCGGCTTTATCGAACTCGGGCGGCTTCACTCCGGGAGGCGCCTCGGCACAACCCGTGAATGGCGTTCTCAGCTTAAGGAACTCCCGGGGATAGAGCCAGCGGAGCTCACAGGCAGTTTCCCTGGGGGATTCGCCGAGGTCGAGCGCATAGGTGCTCACTCTTGCGAAGTCGCGCTCGAATACGGCAACGAGGCTCTCCTGCTTCGGATTGCCCTTGAGCAGGAACTCCTGCCGCTTTTGCTTCAGCTCAATGAGCCTCTTTTCCGCGAACTCGAGCAGCTCTTTGTCGACGAGCGCGGCTTCCGCCGCTGGTTTGCACTGGCCCGTGAGTGCACTGCGGTCGCGATTCACGATTTCTTCGGCGAGCTTTTTGTCGGCGAGGCAGGTGGCGACGATGTCGTTGTTCACATTGGTGAACCATTTCGTCTGCCGGTTCGTAATGTCTTTGTATTGCGGAAACTTGAGATGATTGGGTCGTGAGCGTTCCAGCTCTTTTTTTACGTTGACGGAAGTATCGCAGAGCGGATCGAGGCCGAACACTGGGGCCTCGGCCTGCGCGCTGAGGGCGGCAAGAAACAAAAGTAGTGAAGGAGCCATTTTCATTTGCCGGAGATACTTCCTGTCTTTCTGGAGATATTGCCGGCGATATCGCCGAGCTCTATTGTGAAGGGGCCCCGCGCGCCCGAGGGAATGGGGAGGCGGATCAACGAGTGTCCCGTTCCGTAGCCGCCTTCGGTTTCGATGTGGCTACCGTTTGGGGTGCGCAGAGATTTGAGGAAAAAGGCCCAGATATTCGGGAAGTGTCCTTTGCCGTCGGTCAGCAAAGTGCGGAAGTCCCAGATCGTTTCTTGTCCGGAGGTAAATGCCAGCCGGGCGAATACGGGCGGATGCTCGTAAACATTATCATTCTGTCTGTCGACCATGTCGACGATGAACTCGACCGGGGAAGAGGCGAAATTTCCTTCGTTAAAATCAGCCACACGTCCATCGGCGAATTTGGCGTAGGCGCCGAGAATTTCCGGCGAGATATTGTCGGGGAGAAGCGGGCTCACGTATTCAGGGTTCACTCTCGTTCCCCCTGGCAGCTCAACGTTATAGTGGGTGTGGTGGTACACACCATCGGGCCAGGGAATCACGCGCCCAAGTTCGGTGCCGGCGCTCACTCGCCCGCCGCCAGCGTTTAGGAGCTGAACTATATTGGAGGGCAAGGTTTCGCGCGCTACGTGATGAAGCTCAAAACGAGTGCCATCGTCTGCAACTACAGCCACCTCGAAATAATAGCGATCACCGCGCTGGGGCCAGGGTTTCCAGTACTTCTTGAGGGAGCCGTCCGGCAGAGTATCGTAGCTGTAGTGTCCGGCCTCGATTTTGCCGCTTATTGGTGCTGTGAGGATCGCGCTGTCTGCAGTGCGAAGGTCGCAGCCGCCGTGAAAATAAGGGGTGCCGAAAGGCTGGAACTCCGCCATTGAGTTTCCGATGGAATGCTCGCGGTCTTCAAAGCTCACGGGCCAAGGAAGGGAATGGGCAGCAGGGATGGCGGAGGAGGTGGATCGCGTGTGGAGAACTGGCTGGTAGCCCTCCCTCAGGAGCTCGGCCTCGGGCCGGATTCTCTCACCAGCAAAGGAAAGGCAGGCAAACAAAAACAGGGCTAGAATATTCATGGCGGCTGCCCTCCCGGCAACCTACAAAGCTTAACCCAAGCTACGGGGTATTCACGCAAAAGAATACGGGAGCAGAGTTATCCTCGTGTTTTCCCGTTTCCAATAGTTTGGCAAGAACTCGTTTTGTAGATACTCATTGGCCCCAGGCATTCGCGTGATGTTTCTTATGCGCATCTCTGGAATTAGGCGATCCTGGATCGTATCCCAGGCTC